>ERZ1034976.113-NODE-113-length-73467-cov-41.453659_pt1 | contig 73467 bp, 58 predicted proteins | sample MGYA00520623_ERZ1034976 | MGnify/ENA primary metagenome ERZ1034976 (study PRJEB33766, sample SAMN09781774) | gut metagenome | biome: gut microbiome | host: Homo sapiens | place: Madagascar | study: EMG produced TPA metagenomics assembly of the PRJNA485056 data... | reverse complement strand
TTGTCGGTTCTGTTGTCGGTTCTGTTGTCGGTTCTGTTGTCGGTTCTGTTGTCGGTTCTGTTGTCGGCTCCTGCTTCGTTCCTCCATAGATCCTATAAGAGAAACTGTTCTCTTTCATATACGCCTCCACAGGACCGCCCGCTACGATATAAAAAGTTACATTTTTTCCCATCAGATTCGACCAGCCGGATACATCTGTCAGTTCCTCCGGAACGGTGATCATAAGATTCGGATCTTCTAAGAATGCCTTTTCCCCTATCGTTGTTACAGATGCCGGCAGTTTTAATTCCGACAATGCCGTACACCCATAAAATGCCAGTCTTGATATCTCGGTTAAATTATGCGGAAGATCCACATTCGTAAGTTTCGGACAGGCCGAGAAACAGTTAACTGATATCGTATCCATATAGGTCTTTGCAAGGTTTGCAGTATTCAAAGATGAACATTTATAAAAAGCTCCATCTGCTATGGATGAAAGTGTAGATGGCATTAGAATGGTTTCCAGTTTTTCACAACCGGCAAATGCCTGCACACCGACCGTTGTCAGCCCTTCTGCAGTAACAACATTCTCCAAAGAGGCATTCATTAAAAATGCATAATCTCCTATAGACCTCAAAGATTCCGGAAGCGTAATACTGACAAGTGCAGAACCACTGCCGGCTTTGGTTCCTCCCAGATTAAATGCTCTGTCTGCAATCTTTGTAACACCTTCCGGAACGGTAACGTTCCCTTTGCATGCTCTTCCATCCAGTAATACATGATTCACGATTACCAGCTTGTCTGAACGCTCAGTCTGCTTTACCACCATCCATAATGTATAACAGAATGCATTTCCACCAAAATCAACAACAGATTCCGGAATATCAAAATCAACTGCATACATACAGTTATAGAAACACTGATAGCCAATCCTTGTCACGGTATCCGGTATTACAACCTTCTCTATGTGGTTATTTTTTTTATCCTCGGTCTGGTCACCATCCGTATCATCTGTCTGATCACTGTCCGTTTCACCGGTCTGATTACTATCTGCATCCTCTGTCTGACTATCAACCGGTCCAACTTCATATACCATGCAAAACAAATTGTCGCCTAATTCCGTTACTGTATATTCATCATCCACCTTTGACGGAATCGTAAGAACATTCTGCGAATCCACTTCTGTAACAGACAACTTTGTTTTATCCACTTTCGTAAGGGCTGCAGTCTTTTTCTCCGCATCCAGGATTTTATATGTATAACAGCCATCTGCTGTTATATATTCCCGCTCCGTTGTATCTTCCGTCTCTGCACAGACCTTCGTCACAGATCCCATACCACTGACAAAGCCTGCTCCGGGCTGCCCTGCTGCCACGACCAAAGCCATAGCTACTGCCATCATTTGTAACTTTCTTTTTCCTATCTTCTCTCCTTCTTATCCCTATAACCAAAAGGGTCTGAACAATCTGATATACCAAACCGGAGAATACCTGTATAACAAATATTCTCCGGTTCATAATACCAGAATTATCTAAATCTGTAAATTAAGCTCTGAGTTCGATGCCCAGCTTTCCTAATTCTTTTACAAGCTTCTCAATGATCTTATCGACTTCTCCGGCCTCTAAGGTTCTGTCTTTTGCACGGAAAGTCATCGTGTAAGCAACAGACTTCTTACCGGCTGCGATCTGCTCGCCTTCATATACATCAAAGAGCTTATAGCTTTCAAGCAGCTTGCCGCCACACTTCTTGATCAGTTCTTCTACCTGACCAACGAAGATACTCTTGTCCATAACCATACTTAAGTCTCTGGTACTTCCAGGGAACTTTGCGATGCCTTCATACTTGATATCGAAGGATGACAGTGCTACGACATTTGGCATATCGAGAACTGCTACATATACCTCACCCTTTAAGTTATAGTTATCGCATACTTCCGGATGAAGCTGACCGAGATAACCAACAACGGTATCGTCCTTTACGATATTTGCCTGACGACCCGGATGCAAGAACGGATGCTCTGTTGTAGGAACATAGATACAGATATTCTTCATACCAAGGTTATCGAATAACTCCTCGATCACACCCTTTAAGTTGAAGAAATCACCCTCGCCGTACATACCGATCGTGAGCTTCATACGTTCTTCCGGAAGCTCTGTCAGTGGAAGCTGCTTTGGAAGATATACATTTCCGAACTCGTACAGACGTGCAACCTTATTCTTACGATTGAAGTTCGTTGCAAGAGAAGTCAGCATACCGTTTAAGGATACCGTTCTCATGATACTGAAATCCTCACCCAGCGGATTTGCGATCGTAATCGCCTTTCTGTAAATGGAATCAGCAGGAAGCAGTAATTTGTCAAATACCTTCGGGCTTTCAAATGAATAGCACATACCGCCGGAGAATCCGTTCCCTTCCAGAATGTTTCTTGCAATGTCATAGATTCTATGGCTGTATGGCTTCTTACCTACGGTAGCTTCACCCTTTGGAAGTGACATCGGAATCTTATCATATCCATAGAAACGGGCAACTTCTTCTGCCAGATCTGCCATGCAGTTTAAATCCTGACGGAAGGTTGGAACAGTAAGTGTCTTTGCTGCTTCATCATATGTTAATTCCAGCTTGCCGAATATATCAAGCATAGTCTTTTCATCAATATCGGTACCAAGAAGCTTGTTGATCTTTTCAGGCTCAAATGGAAGCACTTTAGGCTGTACAGGATCCGGATATACATCAACCATACCGCCAACAACTTCACCTGCACCCATTTCTTCGATCAACTGGCATGCACGGTTGATTGCTTCTTCTGCAAGGTTTGGATCCAGTCCCTTTGTGAACTTGAATGCAGCATCCGTTGCAAGTCCGAGTCTTCTGGATGACAGACGGATATTGGTTCCGTCGAAGCATGCTGCTTCAAATAATAAGGTCCGGATATCATCTGTTACCATAGAGTTCTCACCACCCATGATACCTGCGATACCAACTTCTTTTTCTCCGTCACAGATCATCAGGACATCCTTATCCAGCTTTCTCTCCTGACCATCGAGTGTCACAAATGTATCGCCATCCTTTGCACGTCTGACAATGATCTTATTTCCTGCGATCGTAGACAGATCATACGCATGCATTGGCTGTCCGTATTCTTCCATTACATAGTTTGTGATATCAACCAGATTGTTGATCGAACGGATTCCCTGTGAAGCAAGTCTCTCTCTCATCCATTTTGGTGATGGGCCGATCTTTAAGTTCTTTACAACTCTTGCGCAGTAACGCTTACACAGATCTGTGTCCTGTACTTCTACAGATACATAGTTATTTACATCTTCGTCATTTCCGGTTTCCTTGATCACCGGTGGGTAGAACGGCTTGTCAAATGTAACGGCAGCCTCTCTTGCCATACCGATCATGGAGAAGCAGTCTACACGGTTTGATGTGATCTCATATTCCACAACGACATCATCCAGACCCAGTGCCTTTACTGCATCGTCGCCTAGCTTTACATCTGCTTCCGCAGGGAATACATAGACACCGTTTTCCGGTGCTTCCGGATACAGCTCTCTGGATGATCCCAGCTCCTCGATTGCACACATCATACCATAAGATGGCACACCACGAAGCTTGCCCTTCTTGATCTTGATTCCATCAGCAGGAAGCTCTCCGCCATCGTGTCCGCCTGCTACTTTACCACCGTCAAGTACGGTAGGAACCAGATCTCCTTCTTTTACATTTGGTGCTCCGGTTACGATCTGAAGCAGCTCATCTGCTCCGATATCGACCTGACATACAACCAGCTTGTCAGCATCCGGATGCTTTTCTATCTTAACGATCTTACCAACTACGATCTTTTCAAGATTCTTGTCTTTTTTCTCAAAACCTTCTACATGTGAACCGGAAAGTGTCATTGCATCGACAAATTCCTGTGCCTCTACGTCAAGATCAGGCACATATACTTTTATCCATGAAAGTGGTGTATTCATTTTTCTATCTCCTTTTCCTGTTTTTTAGAACTGCTGTAAGAAACGTACATCGTTTTCGTATAGAAGACGCATATCGTCGATTTCGTATTTTAACAGTGCTACACGCTCCAGACCGATACCAAATGCAAATCCTGAATATTCCTCTGGATCAATGCCACAGTCATGAAGTACCTTCGGATGAACCATACCACAGCCAAGAATCTCGATCCAGCCGCTTCCCTTACATACACGACAGCCCTTTCCGCCACATTTGAAACAGGTTACATCCATCTCTGCTGATGGCTCTGTGAATGGGAAATGATGTGGACGGAACTTAACCTTTGTGTTTTCACCGAAGAATTCCTTTGCCCACTGCTGTAAGGTTCCCTTTAAGTCAGCCATTGTAATGTTCTTATCGATAACCAGACCTTCTACCTGATGGAAGGATGGTGAATGTGTTGCATCTACTTCATCAGCTCTGAATACTCGTCCCGGTGAAAGAATACGGATCGGAAGGTTGCCCTTCTCCATGATTCTTGCCTGTACCGGAGAGGTCTGTGTACGGAGCAGGATATCCTTTGTGATATAGAAGGTATCCTGTTCATCCTTTGCAGGATGATTTGCAGGGATATTTAATAATTCGAAATTATATTTATCATATTCAACTTCAGGGCCTTCTACGATCTCATAGCCCATACCGATGAATACACGTTCCAAATCTTCAAGAGCGATCTGATTCGGATGTCTGTGTCCATCGATCTTCTTGATTCCCGGAAGGGTAACGTCGATCGTTTCGCGCTTCATCTTCTCTGCACGAAGTGACTGATTGATCTTCTTTGACTTTTCCTCTAAGGCTGTCTCGATCGCCTGTCGTGCCTCATTTACCATCTGTCCAACCTTTGGTCGATCTTCAGGTGCTACATCTTTCATACCCTTTAATACCTGGGTCAGTTCACCTTTCTTTCCGAGTACAGATACTTTTACATCATTTAAGGATGTCAGTACATCTGCTTCATTGATCTTGGCAAGTGCTGCTGCTTTGATTGCCTCTAATCTGTCTTTCATCTTTCATTCTCCTTATTTATATTTTCTCAATATTTGTGAATAAACATGCGGAATACTCCTACTTGGGATACACCCTCCTGCCTCCCGGCTCGATGATGTACACAAAAAAAGCCCCGGTCCACAAAGGGACGGAGCAACCGCGATACCACCCTGATTCTGACATCCGGCTTTCCCGAAACTGTCAGCACTCATTCTATGCTATAACGGTCATAACCCGTTATCTCCTACGCTTCCTTTTTTAAGAAATATCAGAGATAAAACTCGGATGTGAAATTAAATGAAATATGGTGCTCGATCAGGCTTCCAGCCGATGACCCGATCTCTCTGTCAGACATATCCCATCTTTTGCATCTTCAACGTCTTCTCTTCCATCCGCATCATAGGCAGGATGGTTAAAACTATACTTAAATATAGCACATTTTTAATATGTGTCAATAACTTTCTTCAACGACCCATTCATTATCTGTTACAGAAAATGTAAGCTTCGCTCTCAGATTTCCTTTGTCGTCTGATAACATGATAACCGACTGTACACCTGTATCCGAGTCGGATGCAACGGCCCCGCCGTTTTCTGAAAGCGCGATCTGAAGCGGAACCCCCTGATTATAGAGTGTGATACTTCCCATTCCAAGCGATGTAAACATCTGTTTAAAATACTTCGCCTTATCTGCCGCAGGCATATCTACGAAGTTGCCGGCATTATCCTTACAGATGATCGTCCCTGTACCGGAGCCGTCATCCGTCGAACCGGAATATGTGACAGCACGAACGGCATACCCTGCTTCATTTGCTTCGATCGCCATATTCACAACTGCCTTTTGCAGCTCGGATGCCGTATCCAGATATACCTGTAATCTGGATTTCTTGATATATTTAATAAGCGCCGGAGCAAGTGCTCCTGCAAGGATTGCCATGATCGCAATTACAATAATCAGTTCAACCAGTGAAAAGCCTTCATTTTGTAAGAATCTTTTTTTCATTTTTTCTCCTCTCATCGAATCCAAATTCCCCATTCATTTATACGCTTAGTATATTTCTCTCATCCATATTTTTCAATATTTTTCTGCTATTTTTTTGCTTTTCCCGAGGATTTTTTCTGAATCCGATCCCTGAGCTTAACAAGAATATCCCGTATACTATCCCTAAAGAACAGATTCAATTCAGCACCCAGCAGCAGGATATACATACATATATATAACCAGAGCATAGCAATCACCATACTTCCAAGGTTCCCATACATATAAGTATTGATTCCAAAATAAGTAAGATAGGAAGAAAACGCTGCCGATAACAGAACCCAGCATACGGTTGTAAATACCGCCCCCGGTATTGCTGTCTTAAGGCGCAGGTGATTATCCGGCAAACGACAGTATATCAGCAGAATAACGGCAAATACCAATACCGGTGCGGTTAACAGTCTCGAATAGAAAAATATCTTTTCTGAATAATCCACCCAGTTCGTCTTTGCCAGTATATCTTCCATGATCGTATTTCCCAGAACATATACACCTGCCAGTGCGATCAGCATAACGCAGAAAATTAACGTATATAATGCATTTGTCAATCTTCTTAATATATAATTCTTAGTATCCTTTGTCCGATCCATAAAATTGAGTCCCCGTTCGATCGCCATCGTTCCCTTTGCTGCCGACCAGATTGCTACGATCGCTGATATGATCATTGTCATCCCAACCTGAGCACTATAGATCTCATCCACCATATAGCTGAGCATATTCGTCATATCACCGGGAATGATTTCTTCTATTAATGCCACAAATTCTGCCTGAGTCACCGGCAAAAATCGTACACCGATCAGAAGCATCATGGCAAATGGGAAAAATGAAAGCAGTAAAAAGAAAGCTGCCTGTGCCGCAAACGCAGACAACTGATTGTCTTTGTTAATTCCCATTACTCCCTGAACCATCCGGATAATAGCAATATTCTGAACTCTGTCTATCACCCCTGTGACCTTATCCCTGTATTTTTTCATCTGTTACAAATCCTGTCTCATTTATTTTTTTATTTCTGCTCCATAAAAATAATGCAGCAGAATCTTCTCATATTTATAGCCCTTTTCCGCAAGATCGTTTGCTCCGTTCTGACTCATTCCGACACCATGGCCAAAACCGCCGCCATATAGATGATACGCCCCTTCTTTGTCCTTTTCGATATAAAAATATGCACTTGGCAACAACGACCATCCGCTCACTCTGCTGTCATCCTGTTTTACAATTTCGACTTCAAACGGATATAATACCTGCCGGATCGCCATCTGGCCATCAACCTTTACTGCACCCTGTTTTCCGTATATTACCATACTTTGTGCGATTCCGCTATTTCCTCTTTCTGTTATTTTGATATTTTTTATTGTTCCAAGAATCTCTTCTGCTTCCTGCCCCGCAAATTCGGTTACAGCATCCGATTCATTCCCCTCTTTATCATAAAAAGTAAGGCAACCGGCAGCAACCTGCGGAAGCCCCTGTGACACAGCCGACTGCATCTGCTCTTTACTATAGTCTATCGACCAGCGATACATCGGTTCTTCTTTTTCAATACTATTCACATATATCTTCTCATCTATAAAATCACGAAAAACCTCCTCTGTAGACAGTCTTCCATCCCCGATCTGAAAATATCCATGATCAAGCATAACAGGTGTACTATCAAGCTTTGATTCTGTCTCTGCATAAGTCTCCAGCTGATCGTTCAGATATGACAATTTATCTCCACCCCATACATCATCATTTCTGCATGTGGTTCCGCATGAAGTGGAAAAAAAATATGCCTGCACCATATCTCCATCACAAGTGAGCACTTCACCTGCAGTCTCCTGTACAGCCTCTATCGTTTCCGGTGTTTCAAATATATTGTTATATACCTGACAGGCTGTCGTATCATCAAGATCGGCACCATACTTTTCATATGCATGATCCCGGATTCTGTTTACCGCATAACTTCTGGCACAGATCGCCTGTGCCTTTAATGCCTCCTTCTCATAGGAAGAGGGCATCTCACTGGATACAACCGCATACAGGTATTCTTCCAGATCAATCTCATTTGTAACGATATACCCTTCCTTTTTCTGTATGTGTATAGTTCCGTGATAGGATGGCGTTCCGTCTGTTTTTTCAAAGTTTTTAAGTATGATCCGGTCAGAAGCAGTCTCAGGCTCTACCGTGATATAGTCAAATGTATTCTCCTCTGCAAATGCCGCTACATCAAATACATCATTTCTCTTATACGAGATGGTCTTCTTTCCGTCCACATTTACATTATATGCTCCGGCACAGCTGATGCTCACCGTATCCTGTAGATAGACTCCATGATTCGACAACAGTACCTTTACCTGTTCCGGCACCACAGGTTTTATTTCTGCTTCTTTTTTCTCATCCTGTCCGTTCTTCTTTTTTGTATCTGCCTCTTTACTTTTTTTATCCGCATGCTCTGCCGCCGTCTGCGTACGTTCTCTTATATTCGAAAATATACTGATATCCGCCCGTGAAAAAATATCATCCACATCCGTTTTCTCGCTTACTGCCATCTTTGCCGCATACAGGGTACCCACAACCAACAGACATGTTATGCATAATGTAATAAATTTGATTAATTTTTTCATATATTCTCCATTTTCCGGGTATACTTTAACACAGAAAAAGCAGCATCTTAGATGCTGCTCTTTATCTTTCGTATAAAACTGAAATGCGTTCCTGCATTTTGAGTCCTAGCCAATGCTAGGTGGGCAACCGCAACTGAATCTCTGTCTTCCACGTATTAAAGAGGCATGACATCACAAGCAGCAATATAGGAATCCCTTTTATTCAAATGTAGGTTCAAAATCGCAAGAAGCTTAGTACATCTCAGCTTTAACGTAATTATACTATAGGCTTTTTTTACATGCAATACCTAAAATTTGGATAATGGTTTCTTTTTTTCAGTCAGAAGAATTGAAAAAACCTTTATCCCTGTAGTATAATGCATCTAAGTATGAAAATTTCTACTGTTTTTTACAAGGCAGGGATTAATAAAATATGGCAGGTAAACCGATATGAGTAAAACAATACTGACAATTATATTTGGCATCCTATTGCTTCTGGTTTTCATTTTTCTGATTATCTGGACAATCAGCTCTTCCGGAAAAAAGGTATCAACGACACGCAGCAAACGATCTGCCGCCGCCAAACGGAATCTTGAAAATGATCTTTTTGACGAAATTGATGATATTGACGAAAGCATGGGATACTGGTACAACAAAGAAGATATGGCCGATGCCGATGAGATCATGAAAATCCGGTATCAGCACTATTTCAACAAATTAGATGAATGTATTCGTGATCTGGTTATCGAGATGTACGACTGCGGTCTTGTACGAACAGAGGAATTATATTCCATCGCCTATGGTCAGGATGCTCTGACTCCCGATTCCGTTGTTTACCGGATCTCGGATGATTCCGGCGAAGACGAAGCCAACGTCCACGCATCCCTCTCTCTCCCACCGGTTTCTGATGAAGCTCAGCGTAAAATATATGAAAAATGGAGCGGATATGTAAATGAACTTCTGGAAATGGTAGATATAGAGACCTCCGATGATAACAAAAAAGCAATCATTGACGGACTTATGACCTACGGAAGAAAGAATCTCCGCACACTGCTTTACAGTCCGGAATAAAATTAATCAGAATTATAAATCATTAGAAAGATATATAAAAATGGAACTTATTAAACCAAATTTATCGCAACTTGACATTTTAAACCGCTATCTGAAAGGAAGCAGCATTAAAGATTGCGGCTTCTGTACCGGTAATGCAATTCTATGGGCAGAAGAATACCATGTCTCTTATGTAATTCTTTCAGAAATGCTTGTTTTTATAGCTGAAGAAGATGGCAAACCTTCTTCTTTCACCTTCCCGATCGGCATTGGTACAGATTTTATAAAAGATATACAGAACCCGGATTATCTGCTGAACGCGCGTTCTGTATTTGATGAAGTCTGTACCTATTTTCATGCTCAGGGCGTTACACCATGTGTACACTGTGCTACACCGGAAATCTATGACATTATCACAGGCTGGTATGGCAAGGAATTCCCTTACACACTGGATCCCGGTGATTTTGACTATATCTATACGGTAGAAAAGCTCACATATCTCCGCGGCAAAAAGCTGCACGGCAAACGCAATCATATCAATAATTTCATGCGTAACTACCCGGACTATGAATATTACACGATCACGGACGAACACATAGATGCATGTCTTGCGATCGCCAGATACTGGGTAGAAAAACACGATGTCCTGCAGCCTGAGCTTGCAGAAGAACATGCTTATGAATATAATATTATCCGAAAAGCCCTGGCAAACAGGAGAAAAATGCAGATGACAGGCGGAATCATATACGTCAATCACATTCCTTCTGCATTCACACTGGGCGAGCCCTTGACCAATGATACTTTTGATGTACATTTTGAGAAAGCGGACGACAGCATTGACGGCATCTATCCTATGATCAACAAAACATTTGTTGCAAACGAACTTCAAAATTACACATATGTAAACAGAGAAGAGGATCTGGGACTTCCCGGGCTTCGCAAATCAAAAATGTCTTATGTTCCTGACATTTTATATAAAAAAGGAATCATTACCCTAACCGGTCTCTATGATTAGAAAACGGTTTTTAATTTTATTACACAAAAGAATGGAGAATCAAAATGAAAAAAGAAAATTGCATCGTAGCTCAATCCGGCGGTCCAACCGCTGCCATCAATGCTTCTCTTGCCGGAGTGATCGATGGAGTAAAAAAATCCGGCAGCTTCACCCGTATCTACGGTTCTCTCCACGGCATAACCGGAGTACTGGAAAATAATCTGATGGATATGTCTCTGATGGCTCTTTCACATTTCCCGATGTTAAATACCCTCGAACTGACACCTGCCATGTATCTCGGTTCCTGCCGATATAAGCTTCCGGACTACGATAAAGATCCTGTTCCTTATGAACAGATCTTTGAACGTTTTGAAGAATATGGAATTGCAGCATTTTTCTATATTGGTGGAAATGATTCCATGGATACGGTTATGAAACTCAGTGCATATGCCGAAAGTATTCATTCTGATGTCCGGATCGTCGGTATACCAAAGACAATTGACAACGATCTATATGCAACCGACCATACCCCGGGCTTTGGTTCTGCTGCCAAATATGTAGCTTCCACCATGCTTGAGATTGCACACGACGCTTATATCTATAAGATTCCGGCTGTTATCATCGTAGAAATTATGGGGCGCGATGCAGGATGGCTCACAGCATCCTCTGCACTTGCCAGAACAACTTACAGTCAGGCACCGGATCTCATCTATCTGCCGGAAGTCGCATTCTCAAAAGAGCAGTTCTTAAAAGATGTAAAAAACAAACTTACCAAACAAAAAACGGTTATCGTAGCTGTCTCAGAAGGAATCCACGATGCTGATGGCAATTATATCAGTTCTGATTCTGCAGTTGCTGACAAATTCGGTCATGCACAGCTAAGCGGTGCCGGAAAAGCCTTAGAATATCTTGTACGTGATGAAATCGGTGTAAAAGTTCGTTCAATCGAATTAAATGTATTACAGCGCTGTGCAGGTCACATTGCTTCCAGAACAGATATCACAGAATCCTTTGCTCTCGGGCAGGCCGCAGTCAAATATGCCGCTGAAGGTAAGACCGGTATCATGGTTACGATCAATCGTATCTCCAATGATCCATATCAATGGATGATCCAGTCGGCTGATGTATCAAAGATCGCAAATGAAGCAAAGTCCGTACCATCAGAGTGGATCCATCCGGATGGAAATGATGTCACAGACGAGATGATCGACTATCTCCGTCCTTTGATCATCGGTGAAATATCCCTCCAGTATAAAGACGGACTTCCGGTTTATCTCCCGGTCGACCATTTATTACATTAAATTTATTTATGAACAGCAAAGGAACAGTAAAATATCAATATACACAAAGCGAATAAAACTTTTTTGTTTATATCGCACAAATGCACACTTTATGTCAAAAAAAAATTACTTTATATTTTCAAATAGTTGTTTTTATGGTCATAATTTGTTCATAATTATCCGATACTATATAGACAGTTCTTAATTCATAATTTTTTTCTTTGTTGTTGAAGATATTAGATAAGCCCTTTTCTTTTCGAGAAGGGCTTATTTAAATTTATAATAACAGTCAGTCCGGCTCTTGCTCCGGACACATAACAAAAAGCTCTCCTTCGGATAACAGACTATAACAAGCCTGCTTCTCAAAAGAGAGCTTTTCCCTTTATTTTATGTTACATAAGATTCGTATATCCAACCAGCATGGAATCAACCGCAACCGCTGCCTCTCGGCCCTCATGGATCGCCCATACGACCAGAGACTGTCCTCTGTGCATATCGCCGGCAACAAATACCTTAGGAACATTTGTTGCATAAGACTTCGGACATGCAGTCTTTACATTGGTGCGCTCATTTAATTCTACACCAAAGCTATCTGCTACGTACTTCTGACTTCCAAGGAATCCTGCTGCGATCAAAACAACTTCACAGTCAATCACATATTCGCTGTCAGGTACTTCTGTCATATTCATACGACCGGTCTTTGGATCTTTCTGCCAGTCAAGCTTTACACATTTTGCTCCTTTGACATTTCCATCCTTATCCTTTATAAACTCTTTAACTGTTGTCTCATAGATACGAGGATCATGTCCGTATACTGTGATTGCTTCCTGCTGACCATAATCCGTCTTGCAGACCCTAGGCCATTCCGGCCATGGGTTATTCTCCGCTCTCTGATCCGGAAGCTTCGGCATCATCTCGAGCTGAGTGACACTCTTCGCCCCTTCTCTGACAGCTGTTCCTACACAATCATTACCGGTATCACCACCACCAATAACCAGAACATTTTTTCCCTTGCAATTCACGAACTGTTTATCTGCAAACTTTGAATTTCGAAGGCTCATTGTGGTTGTCTTCAAGAAATCTACCGCAAAATAGATTCCCTTTGCATCTCTTCCTGCTGCCTTGATATCTCTTGGGTTTGATGCACCACAGGCAAGTACGATAGCGTCATATTCCTTTAACAGATCTTCCGCCTTTACATACTTCTGATTTGGATTCTTCAGGTATCCTGTGATCTGGTCATCCTTTGGATAAGGTGACTTTGCAGCAGCTTTTCCTGTTGCGACCTCTGTATTTAATACAAAACGAATACCTCGCTTTTCCATATATGCAATCTTACGATCGATCACTTCTTTTTCAAGCTTCATATTCGGAATACCATACATTAAAAGTCCGCCCGGTCTGTCACTTCTCTCATATACAGTAACCTCATGCCCACGGCTGATCAACATATCTGCCACAGCAAGTCCGGATGGACCGGAGCCTATCACTGCAACCTTTTTATCCGTTTTTCCTTTTGGAGGCTGATCATTTACCAGACCGTTTGCATAAGCGTATTCAATAATCGCACGTTCATTCTCTCTTACCGATACCGGATCTCCGTTAATGTTACAGGTACAGGCTTTCTCGCAGAGAGCCGGACATACACGGCTGGTAAATTCAGGGAAATTATTGGTCTTGCTCAGTCTCGCATAAGCATGCTCCCAGTTATCGTTATAGATCATATCGTTCCATTCCGGTATCAGATTATTTAACGGACAACCGGATGCCATACCACCGATCATCATACCCGCCTGACAGAATGGGACACCACAGTCCATGCATCTGGCAGCCTGGATCTTCTGCTCTTCAAGACTTAAAGGTATATGGAACTCATTGAAATTCTTAATTCTTTCTTCCGGAGCGATCTCTATACTGGTTTCTCTTTCATACTCTAAAAATCCCGTTGGCTTTCCCATATCTATTTACCTCCATTTTTAATCCTGTAAAATGCTTCTATCGTTGCCTGTTCACTGTTCAAGCCTTTTTCTTCCAGTGCGACGATCGTGTTCATCATCTTTTCGTAATCCTTCGGAATGATCTTCTTGAATTTCGGAAGATATTCATTGAACTTATCCAAAATTCGTTTTCCTACCTCTGAATTTGTATAATTTACATGATCTATGATCATCTGCTTTAATTCACCGATCTCGTATTTATCGGTTACGGCCTCGACATGAATCATTTCCTTATTCAGGCGCTTATACAGATCATTCTCTATATCCAATACATATGCGATACCACCGCTCATACCTGCGGCAAAGTTCTTTCCGGTACGTCCAAGAACTACTACCTTACCACCTGTCATATACTCGCATCCATGGTCACCGACACCTTCTACAACTGCTGTTGCACCGGAGTTACGAACAGCAAATCTTTCACCGGCTACACCATTGATATATGCTTTACCGCTGGTTGCTCCATAAAGTGCTACGTTACCGATGATGATATTATCTTCATGGACAAATCTGGCAGATCGTGGTGGATATACGATCAGCTTACCACCGGAAAGTCCTTTTCCGAAATAATCATTACTGTCACCAACAAGCTCCAGCGTCAGTCCCTTTGGTACAAATGCACCAAAGCTCTGTCCACCCGCGCCATTGCATTTTACAAGGTAGGAATCATCCTCTAAAGTCTCTCCATAGCGTTTTGTAATCTCTGATCCAAATATCGTACCAACGGAACGATCCGTGTTTGTAACATCGATCTCGATGCTCTTCTTCTGTCCTTTTTCAAGGGCAGGTCCAAGCTTCTTTAACAGAACACGCATATCGATTGTCTTCTCCAGCTGGAAGTCATATGGATGCTTCTCGTTATATTTTATCTTATTCTGAGGTGCATCAATATATGGATTATTGATGATAAGTGACAGATCAACATTTCTGTCCTCTGCGCCCTTACCTGCATATAACAGATCGGAACGTCCTACCAGCTCATCCACCGTTCTGACACCAAGCTTCGACATATATTCACGAAGCTCCTCTGCGATAAATTTCATAAAGTTAATAACATATTCCGGCTTACCCTTGAATCTCTTACGAAGCTCCGGATTCTGTGTAGCAATACCAACCGGGCAGGTATCCAGATTACACACTCTCATCATTACACAGCCCATTGTTACCAGTGGAGCTGTCGCAAATCCGAATTCTTCTGCACCAAGCATCGCTGCGATAGCAACATCACGTCCGGTCATCAGCTTACCATCTGTCTCCAGAATAACTTTATTACGAAGATCATTCTTGATCAGTGTCTGGTGTGTCTCTGCCAGACCAAGCTCCCAAGGAAGTCCTGCATAATGAATAGAGTTATTTGGTGCCGCACCGGTACCTCCATCATAACCGGAGATCAGTATAACCTGTGCTCCTGCCTTTGCTACACCGGCTGCAACTGTACCGACACCGGCTTCTGATACCAGCTTTACAGAAATTCTTGCATCACGGTTTGCATTCTTACAATCATAGATCAACTGTGCCAGATCCTCGATCGAATAGATATCATGATGAGGTGGTGGTGAGATCAGGCTGACACCCGGAGTTGACAATCTGGTCTTTGCGATCCAAGGATATACCTTGCCTCCCGGAAGATGTCCACCTTCACCGGGTTTTGCTCCCTGCGCCATCTTGATCTGGATCTCTTTTGCACTGACCAGATATCTGGATGTAACACCGAATCGGCCCGAAGCTACCTGTTTGATAGCTGAACAACGGTTCTTGCCATCTTTTCCTATCGTTAATCGTTCAATGGACTCTCCACCTTCACCGGAATTGGACTTGCCTCCGATCGTATTCATTGCGATCGCCATGCACTCATGTGCTTCCTGTGAGATAGAACCATAACTCATAGCTCCTGTCTTGAATCGTTTTACGATTGATTCTACCGGCTCTACTTCTTCCATTGGAATCGGATTCTCTGCATATTTGAATTCCATCAGGCCTCTCAGATGGAATGGTTTTGTCTCATCTTCCAGACATGCGGTGTACTGCTTGAACAGGTTATAATCACCACGTCTGGTTGCCTGCTGTAACAGGTAGATCGTCTGTGGATTATACAGATGTTCTTCCTTGCCGCTTCTGAACTTGTGTGCACCGATACTTGTCAGTGCGAGATTAGTATCCAAACCAAGTGGATCAAATGCTGATGAATGAAGAGCATCTACCGTCTCCTCGATCTCTTTGATACCGGAACCGCCTACACAGCTTACTGTATTAGTAAAGTATCTGTCGACTACTTCTTTTGAAAGTCCGATACATTCAAAAATCTGTGATCCCATGTATGACTGGATCGTTGATACACCCATCTTGGATGCGATCTTTACAATACCATGCATGATCGCTGCATTGTAATCATCAACAGCTGCATTGAAATCTTTGTTTAACAGGTGACTGTCAACCATCTGCTTGATCGTCTCGATCGCCAGATATGGGTTAACCGCACACGCACCATAACCAAGCAGCGTTGCAAAATGATGAACATTTCTAGGATCGGCACTCTCAAGGATGATCGCAACCGATGTACGCTTCTTTGTTCTTACCAGATGCTTCTGCATAGCCGAAACAGCTAATAATGAAGGAATCGCAACATGAGTTTCATCTACGCCACGATCTGATAAGATCAGAATATTCACACCGTCACGATACAACTTGTCTGCTTCTACAAACAGTCGATCCAATGCTTTTTCGAGTGATGTATTCTTATAATAAAGAATCGGAAGAACGCCAACCTTAAGTCCCTCTACCTTCATATTCTTGATCTTTAAAATATCAGTATTTGTAAGGATCGGATTATGGATCTTTAATACATGACAGTTCTCCGGCTTCTCTTCCAGAATATTTCCATCCTTTCCGAGATATACAGAAGTCGATGTTACGATCTCCTCACGAATCGCATCAATTGGCGGATTTGTTACCTGTGCAAATAACTGTTTAAAGTAATTAAACAATGGCTTGTGGCTGTTTGATAATACTGCAAGCGGAGTATCAGTTCCCATCGCACTGATTGCCTCTGCTCCTTTTTCAGCCATTGGATAAATTGTATTTTTAAAATCCTCAAAAGTATAACCAAATGCGGTCTGGAGTTTTGCACGCTCTTCATCTGTATATTCTTCTACACGAATATTCGGTATCTTAAGATCATTTAAATGAACCAGATTACTGTCAAGCCATTCACCATATGGTTTTGCTTTTGCATATTTCTCCTTGATCTCATCATCTGATATCAATCTTCCGTTCACTGTATCGACTAACAACATACGTCCCGGTCTCAGACGGTCTTTTTTCACGATCTTAGATGGATCGACCTCTAACACACCAACTTCAGATGAAAGGATCAAATAATCATCATCTGTTATATAATATCTGGAAGGTCTGAGTCCGTTACGGTCAAGCACTGCACCCATGATATCTCCATCTGTGAACAGGATCGATGCAGGTCCGTCCCATGGCTCCATCATTGTTGCATAATACTGATAGAAATCTTTTTTCTCCTGGCTCATAAATCGATCATTTTCCCATGGTTCAGGGATCGTGATCATAACTGCCAGCGGAAGCGGAATACCATTTAATACAAGGAATTCAAGACAGTTATCCAGTCTTGCGGAATCGGAACCATTTGGATCAAGTACAGGCATAACCTTGTACATCTCGTCCTGCATGATCGTAGATTCCATTGTCTCTTCTCTGGCGATCATCTTATCTTCATTTCCACGAATCGTATTGATCTCACCATTATGGCAGAGATAACGATACGGATGTGCCCGAAGCCAGCTAGGAGTTGTATTCGTGGAGAATCTCGAATGTACAAGTCCGATCGCTGATTCATAATCCGGATCCTGAAGGTCGTTATAGAACTTACGAAGTTCTCCAACTAAGAACATACCTTTATATACGATCGTTTTACTGGAAAGTGATGGTACATAGGTATCATCATTACTTTCTTCAAATATTCTTCTGACAAAGTAAAGCTTTCGGTCAAAATCAAGTCCCGTTTTCACGCTGTCAGGTCTCTTGATAAACGCCTGCATAATGCACGGCATAACATCAACAGCCTTCTTTCCAAGGATTCCCGGAGTAGTCGGAACCATTCTCCAACACAGGAACTCAAGTCCCTCTTTCTCGACAATAACCTCAAACATCTTCATTGCCTGTTTTCTTGGCAGTTCATCCTGCGGAAAGAAAAACATACCAATACCATAATCACGTTCTTTACCCAGATCATATCCGAGCTCCGCAACTGCTTTCTTAAAAAATTTATGTGAAATCTGAAGAAGGATACCTACACCATCACCGGTTTTTCCTTCTGCGTCTTTTCCTGCTCTGTGTTCCAGATTTTCAACAATCTTTAACGCATTATTTACGGTTTCATGTGTCTTAATGCCTTTGATATTAACAACGGCACCGATACCACAGTTATCATGTTCGTATTCTTCACTGTATAACCCTGGATTTACTACGTTTCTGTTATCTTCCATGCTCGTTTTCCTTTCCAACTTATTGCCAGTACCTGTAGAGATCTTATAGTCAGGTTATCTGATAGTAATTCTCAAATGCGGCTCTGTGCTTTTTATGATTTGTAATCATACTATCTTTTTTTCCGTTTGTAAACAACTTTTTTCGTCAAATTGTCAGATAGTTTGCAAACTTAATTTTATAAAGTGTTTTGTGTAATCAATATCAATTATTGCAAATTAAAAAGACACAATTACAATGGTTTTTCCATTGAAATCGTGTCTTTTACTTTTAAAATATACAATCCGCATTTTGTGCGTTTTGTATTTGAATTTGCCCAATCGGTCTATTCTTTCTCAATAGCAGTATGCTTCATCACCAAAATTCTTCTTACGCTTTCGTTGATCCGAGCCTCCGCAATAATCTGATCTTTTACTGCCTGCTTTATCCCCTCAACTGCCTGTTCCAGATTTTCCGGTTCCAATATCATATCATTTCCTGCAGCCACCGCATAGATCGCAGCATCCCCGGCTGAATATGTATCGGTAATTGATTCCATCTGCAACGAATCCGTAATGATCACTCCGGAAAAACCAAGTTCTGTCCGAAGAATATCTGTCACGATCTCTTTAGAAAGATCGGATGGGATATTCGATATATCGGTTACGATCATATGCCCTACCATCACAAAGTCAGCTCCTGCATCAATTCCTGCCCGAAATGACTGAAATTCATTGTTTTCAAGATCGTCTTTCGTCTCATATACATATGCATTTCCATAATGGGAATCTTCTTTTGTATTGCCATGCCCGGGAAAATGCTTCAAAGTACAGAGCACTCCGCCTGCGTGAAAACCGCGCACCGCATATGGAATTAATTCCGCCGCTTCACTATAAATATTGCTGTAAGCTCTCTTTCCTATGACTGTATTCCCCGGATTTGACCATACATCTGCTACCGGAGCAAAATCAAGGTTAAATCCATAATACGACAGATTATCTCCGATCTGTCTTGCATTCTCATACGCAATATCTCCACCCAGATTTCTGTAATCATACATTGATCCGATATCACCGCCATCTATATTGCCAAGCTTCTGCATTACGCGGCTGACTGTTCCGCCTTCCTCATCTACAGCAAGGAAGAGTGTAATATCAGAATTATCCTGCATTTTCTTCAACAGCTTTTTCAGCTGTTTTTTCGTCTGTATGTTTTTTGATTTCAGCATAATCCCACCGACAGGATACTTCTTAAGCGCCGACTTAAATTCCTTATCCAGCTTGGTCACATCATGACTTAAAACCAGATTCTCAGGATTTACAAACATCATCTGACATACCTTTTCATGCAGTCCCATACGAGCGATATATCGTTCTGTCATACCTGCCCATGCAAGATTCTGTCTTATATCTTTAATCCATTCATGAAGCAATACCCCACGTACAGGGAAGCTGTCATTGGTATTGCGCCTGCAAAATATTTGCTCCGGTAAAATCTCTGTATTTTCTATCTCTATTACTCCGGTTTCATTCGCCCGGACATATTCCATCTGTCTGTATTTCCCGAAAAGTAATACTATCACACATATGATCACTGTCAGCACCGGAATCTTCCCTACGAAAAGTCTCAGACGGATTCTGATATTATTCATTTTCTATCATTCCCGCCGGAGGTGTCGTGATCGTCTGTACTTCTGTTGTCGAACCTGTTTCAGATCCATTTGTTGCCGATTCACTCGAAGCTTCACTGCTTTCCTGTGTTGTAACAGCAGTTTCGTCTGATACCTTATCTATATCAATTGCTTCTGTTGCTGCCACTCCCGTTTCCGATGATACTTCTGTGCTTATAGATGATGCTGTAGTCGACGGAGTATAACCCGATGTTCCATACAGATATTCATGTAAAGCTGTAACATTTGCATTCAGATCCGCTGCTACGATCACACTGCCTTTACCATCTAAGGACATCGGTGTATAGGCGAACGGGAATCCAATATTTCCTGTAATCTTATAGTCAGCAATATCTTTCGCCAACGAAGTCACTTCATCCTTTGTAAGACTGGTTGATATGCAGCTAAAAGATACATCGATCAGATTCGATATCATCTTACTGTCTGCATTTATCATTTTATTTACCAGACCAAGCAATATGGTACGCTGTCTCATGGTTCTGGTAATATCTCCTTTACCCGTGCTTCGGATTCTGGAATATGCAACTGCCTGCTGTCCATTTAATACCTTCGTTCCCGCCTCATGAACGCCCTCGGAATATTTTCCCGAAATACCGATCTGTTCCGCAAGATTCTTGTTCAGATTATTCACCTCATCTTCTGTTACTGTTACCTCTACGCCTCCCAGCGCATTGATTATATCTGCCATAGCATTAAAATCAACGGTAATATAATCCGATATATCTAGATCCAGATTTGCATTTAACGTATTGATCGACATTAAAGCACCCCCGAGCTGATATGCGTAATTGACCTTATGAGTTGTCTGAGAATCGCTCTGTATCTGTAAAAGGGTATCCCGGTATACAGAAACCATCTTAACTTCTTTTGTATCATTATTTATACTGAGCAGGATGATCGCATCACTGTTTGTTCCTGTATTCAGATTTGAGTCTCTGGAATCGACACCATAAAGTGCGATTGTGGTATAACCCTTCGTCTGCTCTTTTACGCCGTCATTGACAACCAGATCACTGTTCTTGATCGGGCGGATATCCATCTGGTTATATTTATATGACTTATTCGCTGATACATAACTGATCGTAAGGATCAGGAATACTACGAACAATACAATGCCTGTAACCGCCCATTTACCGAGTGTATTCAGTCGAAATGATCGTTTCTGTCCATCATTACCCACTTCTGATCTGACAGGCTTCCGGCTTCTGACCTTCTTCTCAGCCTCACCTACTGCATCCCGGACACTTTCTCTCAGATTTGCAAATACATCAGCAACTGTATGTCCATCTTCTTCCGATTCATCCATATCTGCCTCAGATTCCATGGTATCATCCTGCGTCTGTTCTTCATAACCGAGTTTCTTATAAGCAAGCCTTTTCCGTTCTTCGGCTACACGGTCTTCTTTTATTCTCTCTGTCGGCTGCTTCGATTCAGACTTCTCCGCTGTCGCAACCCCAACCTCTTTTAATACCGACTCTAATTTGTCTGCATATTCCTTATAGGATTCCGATACCGGTGTTTCTTTCGCCGAAGAAGCATCTGATACAGAATCTGCCATTTTCTCCTCAGATGTACCATCTGCTTTACCGTCAGCTTTGCTATTTTCCGGTTCATTCTGATTGATGATCGAATCGATCAGCTCATCATCGTCCGTTGTCATTTCCTTATTCCGTTGTAACAGTCTGTCTCTGTATTCCGATAGACGTTTATCATACTGTGTAGTCTTATTATCCATTAGTGAAAGACATCCTCTCTGCAACTAAAAACTTTATTAGAACTTAAATGTTTCCTTTAATCCAAGCCACTTCTGGTCTTTATCGCTCAGATTCAGCGCGGTTCCATCTTCCAGATGGTAGCCTTCTGCACTTGCATTTCCCTGATATTCTCCGCAGAGCTTTGGCCACTCAATGCCGATCTCCGGATCATTCCACGCCAGACCGCCCTCATCACCAGGATGATAGAAATCTGTTACCTTATAACAGAATTCTGCCGTATCTGACAGAACCAAAAATCCATGTGCAAAACCTTCTGAGATATAGAACTGCTTCTTGTTCTCCTCTGTCAACTCCACACCATACCATTTTCCATATGTTTCGCTTCCTGATCTCAGATCAACAGCAACATCATAAACTGCACCTTTAATCACACGTACTAGTTTTCCCTGCGGATATTCCTTCTGAAAATGGAGTCCGCGAAGCACGCCTTTTGTCGACATACTTTGATTATCCTGAACAAATACCATATTCAGACCATTTTCCTCCATATCCTTCTGGTTATAGGTTTCCATAAAATATCCTCTGCTGTCTCCATGTACTGCAGGTTCAATAATGTACAATCCTTCTATCGGTGCTTTTGTAACTTTAATCTGTCCCATCTTATTTCTCTACCTCTTTCCCACAAATTAACGATTACTATACATCTTCTCATAGTAATTCTGGTATTCTCCCGAGATAATGGTCTCCCACCATTCTCTGTTATCAAGATACCACCGGATCGTCTTCTTTATTCCATCTTCAAACTTTGTCTCCGGAAGCCATCCAAGTTCATTATGGATCTTTGTCGGATCGATTGCATAGCGCATATCATGTCCTTTACGATCGCCAACATGTGTGATCAGAGACTCAGGTTTGCCAAGTTCTTTACAGATGATCTTAACGATCTCAATATTCTGTTTCTCATTGTGACCACCGACATTGTATACTTCGCCAACACGCCCTTTATGAATGATCAGGTCGATAGCCTTACAATGATCTTCTACATATAACCAGTCACGCACATTCAAGCCCTCACCATATACAGGAAGAGGCTTGTCATTCAATGCATTTGCGATCATTAATGGTATCAGTTTCTCCGGGAAATGATACGGTCCATAGTTATTCGAACATCTGGATATGCTGACAGGCAATCCGTAAGTTCTGTGGTATGCCAATACCAGAAGATCTGCTGCTGCCTTTGAGCTGCTGTAAGGAGAGCTTGTATGAATCGGTGTTTCTTCTGTAAAGAACAAATCAGGTCTGTCAAGCGGCAGATCTCCATACACTTCATCGGTGGATACCTGATGATATCTCTCAATTCCATATTTTCTGCAGGCATCCATAAGCACTGCCGTACCCATAATATTTGTCTTTAAGAAAATATCCGGATTCTCGATACTTCTGTCAACATGACTCTCTGCTGCAAAGTTCACAATGATATCCGGCTTTTCTTCCTCAAATAACCGGTAAACGGCATCTCGGTCGCAAATATCCGCTTTAACGAATCTGAAATTCGGATTCTTCATTACCGGCTCAAGTGTTGACAGATTACCTGCATATGTCAGCTTGTCCAAGCATACGATACGATATTCCGGATATTTATCAAGCATATGGAATACAAAATTTGAACCGATAAAGCCGGCTCCACCTGTTACTATGATTGTTTTACTCATTTTTATCTTTCTCCTCAATCTATCTATCTTTTATCTTTTTATCTGCAAAAGCTATGCAAGCACATCCAGATACTTGCCATCTAATACATCCTTCAGATACTGTCCATACTGATTCTTCTTCAAAACTTCATATACTTCAAGAACTTCTTCTCTGGAAATCCATCCATTCAGGTATGCAATCTCCTCAAGACATGCAATCTTTCTATGCTGATGCTGCTCTATCGTCTTTACAAAGTTCGTGGCATCAACCAGACTCTCATGTGTCCCTGTATCCAGCCATGTGAATCCCTGTCCGAGAAGCTCTACATTTAACTGCTGATGTTCAAGATAAATACGGTTCAGATCGGTGATCTCAAGCTCGCCTCTGGCGGATGGTTTCAGATTCTTTGCATATTCAACAACTTTATTATCGTAAAAATAGAGACCTGTTACACAGTAATTGCTCTTTGGCTTTTCCGGTTTTTCCTCAATCGAGATCGCACGTCCATCTTTGTCGAATTCAACAATTCCAAACCGCTCCGGATCATCTACATAATAACCAAATACAGTTGCACCCTTACCGTTTTCCGCATTCTGAACAGCTGCACGTAATCTCTTTTTAAGTCCGTGGCCTGCAAAAATATTATCACCGAGAACCATTGCCACAGTATCATCACCAATAAAATCCGCACCAATAACAAAAGCCTGTGCAAGTCCATCCGGTGTAGGCTGTACAGCATAAGTAAGATTTACACCAAACTGACTTCCATCTCCCAACAGATCCTCAAATCTTGGGGTATCCTGCGGTGTTGAAATGATCAATATATCACGGATCCCTGCATTCATCAGAACTGACATCGGATAATAGATCATCGGTTTATCATAAATCGGAAGCAGCTGCTTCGATGTTACTTTTGTCAACGGATATAACCTTGTTCCTGATCCTCCGGCTAAAATAATGCCTTTCATCTCTTATTCCTCCTGTTAATCAAAAAACTTTTCATTCTTTCACCCGAATTATTATATCTGGCTGCGATTTCTAACTTCGGGATTCCCCATTCACAGTCTATAATAACCAGTATTCACAGTCTATTATATTATATAGCATTTCTACAAGATACTCAAACATTATTCCTATTTTTTCTTATTTCTACTATTTTTTTCTGATTTGTTACAACCTTCTATTCATTATATACAAACCGACGCTTCCTGTAATTCAACGCACGTGTGAATATTATTCATATTTTTATATGCGATATTCATATTTTATTCTTTTTTGTTTCATGATCGTATCTTTTCTTCTATCCCTCTTCTACATTGTAAATTCTGTTTTCCTCCATTTTGTTTCTTTTTTATTTTTTCCACTTTTCTATTCAAAAAACACTTGCATAATATTCACTACCGTTATATATTAATTTGCAGACAGGACGATATGTCCTTTATTCAACAAATGGAATCATGATATATCAGAAATGTACATATTCCACACAGACGGATTTTAAGGAGGATTTAGAAATGGCAAAAGACAAAGTTGTTCTTGCATACTCAGGCGGCCTTGATACAACAGCTATCATCCCTTGGTTAAAAGAAACTTATGATTACGATGTTATCTGCGCCTGCATCGACGTAGGACAGGAAAGCGAGCTGGAAGGACTGGATGAAAGAGCAAAATATTCAGGAGCTTCCAAGTTATACATTCTGGATGTTGTTGATGAATTATGTGATGAATACATCATGCCAACCGTTCAGGCAGATGCTGTATATGAGAATAAATATTTACTTGGTACTTCTTTCGCAAGACCTCTGATCGCTAAGAAATTAGTTGAGGTAGCACGTAAGGAAGGTGCTGTTGCGATCTGTCATGGTGCAACAGGAAAAGGAAATGATCAGTTAAGATTTGAGCTTTCAATTAAAGCTCTTGCTCCTGACATCAAGGTTATCGCTGTATGGAGACAGCCGGAATGGAAGCTGGATTCCCGTGATGCGGAGATCGCATACTGTCAGGCACATGGCATCAATCTTCCGTTTGATGCTGCTCATTCTTACAGCCGTGACCGTAATATCTGGCACATCAGCCATGAAGGTCTGGAACTGGAGAATCCTGCAAACGAACCAAACTACGATGATCTTCTGGTTCTCGGTGTTACCCCTGAAAAGGCACCGGATGAAGATGAATATCTGACACTTGATTTTGAAAAGGGTATCCCAACTGCTATTAACGGTACAAAGATGAAAGTATCTGATATCATTCGTGAGTTAAACCGTTTAGGCGGCAAGCATGGTATCGGTATTATCGATATCGTTGAGAACCGTGTTGTCGGTATGAAATCCCGTGGTGTTTATGAGACTCCCGGTGGAACAATTCTGATGGAAGCTCACAAACAGTTAGAGGAGCTGACTCTGGATCGTGAAACTCTTGCATACAAGAAGCTTGTAGCAACCAAGTTTGCTGATCTTGTATACGAAGGAAAGTGGTTCTGCCCTCTTCGTGAATCGCTTCAGGCATTTGTTGAAAAGACACAGGAGACAGTTACCGGTCAGGTTAAGATGAGACTGTACAAAGGAAATATCATCAAAGCCGGAACAACTTCTCCATATTCTCTGTATTCTGAGAGTCTTGCAAGTTTCACTACCGGTGAACTGTATGACCATAAGGATGCAACCGGATTCATCAACCTGTTCGGTCTGTCCATGAAAGTCCGCGCAATGATGAACGAGAAGAACAAAAACAACGACAAATAATTTTTAGGACGAAAAATTCCATAAATGATAAACTACCATGCAACATCACACCACACACAAGGTATTACGCAAGGTTATATCCTAAATGATTAAATAAAAATGGAAGATGCATTACATATTATTCCGCAAGTCGTTTGCACTCTATTTCAACGCAACGGTGCTAAGCTCCTCGCCTATGGCGATTCACTAAGAACCGGCGTTGAAAAAGGCTTGCTTCATAACAGTAATACATCTTCCATTTTGTCTCAATAATCAAACAACCTTGCTCCATACCAGTGTGGAATATGATTGTTGCACGGTAGTTTTTTCATCTACGGAATTTTTTCTGTTTTAAATAAAAATTGCTTGTCGTTTTATTCTAAAAATAGGAATTAGATATATGGGCTTAATTTTTTATCTTTTCACGCCACCAAGCGGTGGTTTCTGGCACGGTCGATCACGATGGCAATCGTGATGATGGCGGCTGCAAAGAGCACCTCGATCCCCATATATACGAATGCTTCCGATGGTATCTTTGTTGCATAGTCCAGAAGATCAACGACTTTGACATACCAGTAAGCCGGAAGAAAATGTGCCAGCTTGATGACTCCTGTTCCAAGGAATTCCATCGGAACAAAGATACCGGACAGGAACGCCATACCAAGGGACACTATATTGCCGATCATACTGAAACCTTCCTCGTTTCGGGCAATCTTACTTGCAAGAAAGGCAAATGCCATGGCTACAAACATGTAGCAGACCATATTGAGCAGATTCCCAAGTCCTGCTGCCGTAAACATTTCTTTTCTGAATACAAAGCATCCTCCAACCGCAAATACTGCACATCCAAGAAATCCTGTTACGATCGTACCGAGAAGGATTTCTTTTGTCATATTGGAATATTTATATGCCGAGCTTGCGATCCGTTCTCTTAATTCTTTTTTATCATATACGATCAATACCGGACTTACACCTTCAATCATCATGACCACAAATATCCATCCCAGATAACTGAAAAATGTATATCTCGTACTATGTTTTCCGCCATGGTCTTCGGTTGTCATTGTTACGTTTGTCCTGGTCTGAAATAATTCATTTACCTGAGCTGCTGCCTCCGCCCGGTCATATCCGGCTGCAAAATATGCATTCAGATAAGAGATGTATTTATTCACGTCCGATTCAAACAGTTCCACCTTGCTCCGGTTCGGAATTGCTACGATCTCGATATAATCGGACAGATCTTCCTTATCCAGATGATCCGCATAACCCTTTTTAATGCGGACGATACAGTCTGTATTCCGGTTAAACAGACTGTCCTGCATCGCTTCCGCTGTATCTGTTTTTAATTCAGCATTTTTATGTGCATGATCCAGATACGAAAACAGTTCTTCACTTTCTGCCGTCTGGTCATAATCAAACCAGGCGAATTTACACTTCATGCTTTTATATTCATCTTCTGTTTTACCGGAATTCGGCAATATAAATCCAAATATAATGCCTGCAAAGATTCCAATATACATCAGCATTGAGCCTTTTTTCTTATTTAAGATTTTAAAATAGGATTTAAACACTTGCATATTTATTCCTCCTTAAGACCAGAATACTCGCTCCAAGCAGACAGACAGCCATACCGGTTAAGATCAGGATATTTCTGAAATAACGATCGTAATTATCGTATACATTGAGCGCATAGAGACAGTCCGTTACCAACACTGCCGGATTAACCCGGTTCAATATCGGAAGTTTATCTTCAATACTGTTTTTGATTCCATGTACCATCAGATCCGCCATAAAAGAGAAGATCAGGCTGGCCGCTACCGCAATTCCAATCTTTCCTCCATATGAGCATTTTGACCAGGTACCAAGCAGCATTCCTCCGGCAATACCGATATTACATGCAATAAAGAGTACCAGTAAAATAGCCGGATATTTTGTTCCAAACTGTACACCGAACAGCCGCATATAGATTACAGTGATAACCTCCGCGGCAAACTGAACCAGCAGTAATGCCAGATACTCCGCCAGAACGGTCACAAGTTTAGGATTCGGTGACAAACACCGACGCATTCCAAGTGCACTTTCATTTGCCTGTAACTTGTGCATTCTTGTAATTCCGGCAAAGGAAGAAAACAGGCAACTCATAGCAAGCACGGCATAGAAATAATTATAATACTCATTCTGACATCCGTCCGTTGTGGAAATCTCTTCATAATATACCGCATCGCTCTGCACTGCCTTCTGAATGATCTCCGATGCAGCCTCCGGATCCTTCTGCATCAGATTCAGATACATCTGTTCCATCTGCTTATACTGATTCAGGATTGATTCCAGTATCGACTCCTTGATGTCACTCTGCCTTACTGTCAGGCTCGCATCCGATGTATAGATCACACCGGTCACTTCTTCATCATTTAACTTTTGAAGTGCTTCTTTCTCACTGAGCACCTCCATGTCGATCCGTTTATTCTCGCCGTCCATAGAAAGCGTAGACAGCACCATCATAAGTGCTGTATCGTTCTCGCCATCCCTCACAACCGCAACCGGGATATCTTTAAACATTTCATCCTTTTCCATGATATTTCCAAATGCCATGTACATGAATGTGAATAATGCGATCGGAAACAATATCGTCCAGAACAGTGTATCTTTTCCTTTTATCAGCATTTTACCTGCATATTTAAAATTATGCCAAAACATATCCACCCCTCCTAATCCCGAAGTGTCTTCCCGGTAATCTCAAGGAACACATCGTTCAGACTTGGAAGCTCGGTATATACTTTTCCAAATAATACCGCATGCTCCTTCATATATTCCATAACCCGGATCAGATTGTGATCTCCACCGGAGTAGGTCAGCTTCAACATTCCATCCTGATATGAACTGTCATACACATGTGGAAGCTGTCTCAGCTCCAGCAGTTGTTCATCTGTCAGTGCCGGAGCTTCTATGAAGATACTCTCTGTCTTCTTTATCATTTTTTTCAGCTCTTCCTTCGTGCCAAGAGCGACCTTCTGACCTTTATCCATGATCAATATACGGCTACAGATCTGTTCTACCTCTTCCATGTAATGAGAAGTGTAAATGATCGTTGCGCCCTTCTTATTCAGCTCGACAATTCCCTCTAAGATCTTGTTCCTGCTCTGTGGGTCTACCGCTACCGTCGGTTCATCAAAAAAGATCAGCTTCGGTTTGTGTGCAATTCCACACGCAATATTTAATCGTCTGAGAAGTCCTCCTGACAGTTTTTTCGGCAGGAACTTCTTATAGTCCTGAAGCTCGACAAATGCGATTGCATCCTCTACATACTGTTTTCTTGTCTCTTTATCCCTGATATACAACCCACAGAAATAATCGATATTCTCATATACCGTCATTTCATCAAATACAGCCACATTCTGCATTACAACACCGATCTCCCGTTTCAGATCGTAGCTCGTCGATGTCATCTTCTTACCAAATACGCGGACATCGCCCTGATCGTATGTAAGCAGTGACAAGATACAGTTGATCGTCGTCGTCTTGCCCGATCCATTCGGTCCAAGCAGACCGAAGATCTCGCCCTCTCTCACCTCCAGATCAAAATGTGATAATGCTACAAAATCTTTATATCGTTTCACCAGATCTTTTACTTCAATCGCATATTCCATAACCGTCTCCTCATTCATTTTCTATTCGGATGCTATTGTTTCTTCCAGCACCGCGTCTGAAACTCATCGCATATGTTCCATGTTATGCTGTCATTCTACCATATACCAAAATTTTTGTTCAGTGCCAATCATCACATCTGTAATATGACATTTGTCACATTCTTTTAAAATCCGGAGTTTTTCAACCGTAGTCAATTGACGCTGTATTTCTCAACAGGTATACTAATACCGTCACTTATAAATCCAAGCCGGTTCACGCAATTACCTGACACCCGCATGACCTGTCTACATACAAGGAGAAGTTATGAAGCAAATCCTGACTCGACTGCTTATATTTGCAATATGCTGTATTATGTGTATTCACACTTTTTCTATATGCACGCGCAGCGTAATATATATTCTACTTGCGATCATACTTGCTTTTGGCACAATGCTGATTGCTGACAGGCTCTCACCCACAGCTCCGGTACTGATCCACGTAGGCATATTTATTCTGTGCTGTCTGTGCCTTAAGTTTGTTGTATTTCTTCCGCTTTTCTGCTTCTATCTGAGCAGACGACCGGTTTGTTTTACTGCACCCATCGGAGTTCTTTCCATCATTCTGGCATCTGCAAAACTTCCGATGGATACTTTACTTCTGATAGGTGTCCTCTGTCTGTGCAGCATATTATACGGATATCTGACTACAGCTCTTACCACCCTTCATCAACAGATGAAGCACCTTACCGATACATCGGAGACAAACGAACTTCTGGCAAAGGAACGAATCCGTATGATCCGGAAGGAACAGGATAACAGGATTTATGCTGCAACCCTGAAAGAGAGAAATCGTATCGCCAGAGAGATCCATGATAATGTCGGTCACATGCTTACCAGATCCATTCTTCAGGTTGGTGCGATCCAGACGATCAACAAAGAACCGAGCCTTACAAATCCGCTTTCCGATCTCCGCGCTACGCTGGATACCGCCATGAACAGTATACGATCAAGTGTCCACGACCTTCACGATGAATCCATTGATACGAAAGCTGCCATTCAGGATATGTTGAATGATATAACAGGCTTTCATACTTCATTTGAATATGATATGGGCAACATTGTTCCGAAGGATATCAAATACTGTCTTATCAGCATTGCCAAAGAAGCGATCACCAATGCTGTAAAGCACAGCAACGGCGATCAACTCTCGATTCTGTTCCGGGAACATCCGGGCTTCTACCAGTTGATGATCCATGATAACGGAACAGACATTCACCTTGCAACCTCCCCCGGCATCGGACTTACCAACATCCAAGAACGAGTCCAATCCTTATCCGGTACTTTACAGATATCAACCGAATCCGGATTCCGCCTGTTTGTCAGTATTCCAAAATATACACAAAAAGGAGATAGAACTGCATGAATATTATAATTGTTGATGATGATGCATTTGTCAGTGCATCTTTAAAGATCATATTAGAATCCTGCTCAGACATTACCGTACTTGCAACCGGAGCAAATGGCCACGATGCCATCTCCCTGTACGATACATACAGCCCCGATGTTCTGTTAATGGATATCCGTATGGAAGGCATGGATGGTCTGACCGCAGCGAAAGAGATCATCACCGGACACCCTGGCGCAAAGATTCTGTTACTTACTACCTTTGCCGACGATGACTATATCATCAAAGCCATCCGGACCGGCGCAAAGGGATACATCTTAAAACAGGATTTTGAGACAGTTGCATCTGCGATCACTGCCGTACACAACGGTCAAACCGTCTTCGGGAATGAGATCATGAACAAGATCCCTACCCTGTTACAGACTGATGATCGTTTTGATTACCTGTCCTACAATCTTACGGAAAAGGAATTTGAACTGATCCGACTGGTTGCAGATGGTCTGAACAACAAAGAAATTGCGGAGCAGCTCTTTCTCTCGGAAGGAACCGTCCGCAATTATCTCAGTAATATCCTTATGAAGCTTGACCTGCGCGATCGCACTCAGGTTGCCTGTTTTTATTATAAGAATTTATTATGATCTGTTTTTCAATATCTGCATTCTTATAAGCTGATAATTTGTGTCCGTTATTTATTGGACGATTTTTTTCTGCTGATCATCACATATCCTGCCAATATTAATATTCCAATCACAGACAGGCATATGCCCGCCATCAGATATGGTGTATTGTAGGTCAGTGTAATCACATGTTCCCCTGCTTCTACAGGAACGCCCATCAGGCCGGTTCCGATCTTTACAGGAGCTACTTTTTTGCCATTAACCACTGCCGAAAATCCCTTATTGTACGGAACCACCAGATATAAGATACCGGATTCTTCTGTCGTTATGTGACCATTTAAAGTATTATCGGCACATCCGTCAAATGTCATTTGATGTGACTCTGTATATTCTTCAAATGCTTTCACTACATTCTGATCTAAGGAATACAGCGCAAATGCTTTCGTTCCTTCCTGATCTTTAACTGCCGTTGTATAAAGACGAATTCTTATCGCATACATTCGAATCTGTACAGCATCCCCTTCTTTTACCTGACCTACATGATAAAAATCCGCTGAATCCGTGTAATTCGTAGACACTGTTACTTCATCATTCACCTTTACTTCGATACACTGAGGTTTCGTGTCCGCACATTCCAGATACAGATCTTCGTCTTTTTCCGCAGTAAGGTTCACCGTGATTGCTGAAAAAACATCATTGGTACTGATATAGGAATACTCACCGTTCTTCTGTCCGGTAATATCCATACCGGCACTTGTTACTGCATCCTCCGGTATATCAATTCTTGTAAAGGCATTCTGCGTGATCTTATGTCCGGTCACAAGCTTTACCAGTTCATTCTGATTCTCTGCCATGCTGCCTTTCTCGAATACATCCGATGTATCTTCCGTTTTCGCTGTTCCGCTCCAGTCAAGAACATCTTTACTCATCAAAAATCCCATACCTGCCAGATTATCCGCTTCGTAGAAATCAATCTTCTCATTTTTCCGGTCGATCAGACGATACCCACCTGCAACCCCTGTTTCATCAGTCACAACATACCGTACATTAAAGAACTGGCGACTGATCGGAGTTACCCCTCTATAGGTATATTCAATATTCTGATATCTTGATATTCCAAGGCTGGTAAACACATCTACTATACTGCCATTTGCCACAGATGAATACCAGTTTACGTCTGAATACGGCATATAGTTCTGTGACACCAATGCAGTCTTTCTCTCCCCTTCTGCAAGCTGCAACTGCTCATAATCCGTTAACCAGTCCGAAGCAGATATCTCGCTCTGAAGCCGCTTATCATTATACTTCTGCGGCATCTGAATCCATGCATTTGCAAAGATCTCTATACACAATAATACTATCATCCACACATAGCAGGTCGTATAACGAATACTCTTTCTGACATACAAGATCAATAAGATCAGATATGATATACCAAAGAGCAATACAGCCGCATAGGAATAGGAATTCGCATCTTCCTTATTTAAGAACAGCTCCAAAAGGAATATAGCAATACCGATACCTGACATACTGATTATCTGCCATACCTTTACCTGCTGTAATCTGAGCATTCCGATATAACCTGCCATCAAAATGAAAAAGACAAGGATAAATGCAAAACGATTTCCTAGTCCATGCGTAATCGTAAAGCCATGCAGGACATAATTTAATCCGACCATGTTCAATCCAATAGCCAGAAATAAAATAACGGCCGTATATCGAAGCTTAAAACTACGTTTGATTCCCGCTCCGAATAAGAAAAGCAGGAAGAACATAATCACCAGAATACCGCAATAATTATTGTGACTGAACAAATATCCCGTCGATATCTGCCGCAATGGATAAAATGAATTAACAAACATTCCTAGATTACTGATTCTATACCATGGAAGACTATAGTCCCCGTTTCCACAGGATGACAGATTCATAATGGCATAAAGAGACGGAAGAACAACCATTCCCGCAATCGATACCGCCATAACCGACCATCCGAAGAAACGACATACACCGGACCATAAATTCTTAGCATTTTTCCAATCCTGCATAAAAAAATAGCAGACTATAAACAGGCAAATATAAAATGCAAAATAATAATTAAACAAAAATGCACAGGCTAATAACAACGTATAACGGAGCTGCCATTTGCCTGCCGCCAGATGCTCAACTGCAATCGCAATAAACGGAAGCAGAATCAGTCCGTCCAGCCAGAGCACATTATGATTATATACCACCACATAACTGTTTAACGCATACAGGAGTCCGAACATCATGGAAATTACAGTTATATATTTCTCTGACAATCCCTTTTCCGCAAATCTGCGAATCTTTGAATGCCTGAAAAAGAACAGTCCTGCCGGAGCCAGGCATGATGCTTTGAGTACGATCATCAATGTCATAGATAATTCAACACGATCCGGACCAAGTACTATGGCTATAATATTAAACGGGCTCATGCAGTAATAGAACATGTTCAGAACAATATCGATTCCAAGTCCCCGTTCCCATATAAATGAACCTTTATCCCCTGAATGCAGCCATTCAAGGAAAATTTTCAGTATACCGGGATATTGATCACATGCATCCTGATACAGAAAGCTTCTGCTGCCAAACGGATATACATGTTCTACAGCCATATTTATCATGTAAAATCCAATACATATCAGAAACAACAAAAGATACATCCCGCAACTGCGTATGTATCTTCTGTTAAATCTGTCATTGTTTATCGTTATCGTTGAAGCAACCGGATCTGTATCGAGTTCCCGCTCCCCATGAATATTTTCATTTATCTTCATAAGCTTAAATCCATCTTTCAAAAACACTTTAGTAGAAACAATGATTTCCAATAATCTGATAATCAGATAAAGAATCTGTATCAATATAATTCTTATTTAAGAAGCTCATAAAACTTCCAATGTTGTTGTTACCGGCCAAGGCATCATTTGCTGCCTGCTGTGCTGTTGATAATGGACCATTCTGCAAGTATCCCTGCATTACGCTTCCCGTTGCACAAGGGAACTGATTCGGTGCATAAATAACTGATGAAACAGAACTTCCCCATTTACCACTTCTTACGCGGTTCAAAACGACATTTGCTACTGCCAACTGTCCTTCATAGGATTCATATCCTGCTTCCATGCTGACCAGACATGCCAACAGATAAGCATCATCATACTGGGATGTATCAATCTTAGAACTATCATCCGGCTTCTCCTCTGTTGTTGCTTCTGTTGTAGACACTTCTGTATCCGCTTCTGTTGCTCCCTCAGTTGTCGGAGTCTCAGTTGTTGCCGTCTCGGTTGTTTCTTCATCTGCCGTCATTATATCTGCACTGTCATCAGTTGATACCACTTCATATGCTTTCTGCTGTTCAGCTTCTACCATAGCTGTGTAGTCATCAATCGACATTGCATACTCATAAGTTTCTTCTACTGTGATATAATCCGCAGCTATATAACCATCTGTTCCGTCATCCATTGTAACTTCTACCCAATCCTTGTCCTGTGTCTTAACAGAAAGAACGGTATCCTTCGCTACAAGTCCAAGGATATCTGACTGTGTAGACTTATCTGCACGTACACGAACCGTATCATCTGTTACTATTCCAAGGACTTTCTTATAATCTTCTGCATATGTCTCAGCATCCTTGCCGGTCAGAATATAATCACTGTTTACATACCCGATTACATCTCCCGATGAAATCTTTGTCCATTCACCGGATGTCTCTAATACATCACCTACATTACCGTCAAACAGCTTACCTACGATGTTGGAATCTGTCGTAGCTTCTTCTCTGATATTTAATGTATCATTGATCTTTGCGATAAACTTACCATCAAATTCGGATTTCTCCTCTGCTTTTGCCACTACAGTCTTCTTCTGAGCAGCCTTCTTTGTCGTGCTGGTCTGAAGTGCAGCCACATCAACAGTGGCAGCCTCCTCAGTAGTTGTCCCAACAGATGCAGTCTGAGCAGTCTGGCTGTTCAGATATGCTGGGCTGTGATCCAACGCCTCTCCATACTTTACAACAAGTCCAATTCCCGCTGCTGTAACAATCGTAGCTGCTGCCACAAGCAGATTACGTTTTATGTATCTATAACTAAACAAACCTCTTCCCACATGGGAAAAACGATTATTTCTTCTAATTCTCATCTTTTCGTACCTATTTATTAAAATCCATGACAAAATGTTACATTTCTGTTAAAAATAATACTCTAATTCAAAGTTTCTGTCAATACGCATATATCTTCCAACCAAAGTTTTTATGGTAAAATGTATTAATTTTCCGTAAATAAACGCTGGATTTTTTTGTTTATTTTATATAATCTGCTGTGATTTTATTTTACAATCTAACATTTAACATTTTCGTCACAAATGCCGGTTTATTATAACATTTTCATACAATACCACCTGTTTTCTGAAATTAACTGAATTTATTCTCCAACATCAAAAAAATCCATGCTATAATAATGAAAAATCTCTTGGATACAAGTGTTTTTTCGAATAATTCCAACACCAAAGGCAGGTATATACTATGCGAATTGATAAATTTCTGGCAAATCAGGACATCGGCTCCAGATCCCAGGTAAAACAATATATAAAAAAAGGAATGATCTCAGTAAATGGAATCGTCTGCAAATCTCCCGAACAGAAGATTGATGAAAATGCAGATCAGATTTCTTATAACGGAAAGGTGATTGGATACCAAAAGCACCATTATTATATGCTGAACAAGCCCTCGGGCTGTGTCAGCGCAACAAACGATAATCTACATATAACAGTTCTGGATCTGTTAAAAGCTTCCGTTCCTGTAAAGAATCTTTTTCCTGTCGGTCGTCTGGATATCGACACAGAAGGCCTGCTGCTTATCACCGATGACGGAGAACTATCCCACAATCTCCTGTCGCCGTCCAAACATGTAGCAAAAACATATTTTGCTCGCATCGATGGTCTGGCAACAGAAGAACACATAAAAGCATTTAAAGAAGGGTTGGACATTGGCGATGACAAGCCAACCAAACCGGGTACTTTAGTCATAAAAAACACCGACCTAAACACCCAGACTTCGGAGATTCTCCTGACGATCACTGAAGGACGCTACCACCAGGTCAAACGCTCCTTCGAAGCTCTAGGCATGAAGGTCATCTACTTAAAACGCCTGTCCATGGGAAGTCTGACGTTGGACGAAGCCCTCGCTCCCGGCGAATTCCGCGAACTGACAGATAGCGAGTTACAGGCATTAATACAGAAATAGCCACTTAACAATATGTGATTATAAATCAATACGCACCGACCGACAGAAGAATAACGATCCAGGCTGACATCGATCTAAAAAGAAAATGATCTAATACGGAAAATTTTTTTAATTTAACTTTGCGCTGATATTGTTATTCCTTATAAACATACAGAAGGAGTTCTGCCCCGGATACAAACAACCACTATAAATGACTTCCTGCGGTTTCGATTCGTTGCACATGCCCGATTCGTAAATGCTCCTGCGCTAACTCGCCTTTGGCTCGAACAAGCGCCCGCATTTACTGGCAATGTGCATCTCATTTCGAAATCCTCGCTTATGTCATATTATAGTGGTTGTCTGTATTCGGGCCAGAACCCCTTCTATATGTTTTGTAATAAATAACAATATCCGCATAAATTACAAAAAAGATTTTCCGTATTAGATCATTCCTTTGATGTACAGAATGCTGCTTGTAATTCTTCCACCGGAATGTTTTACATAGTCACGGTATTCTTCGTAGCTGATGTAGTATTTTTTGCCCCAGGATGAAACGATCAGGTACTCGCGACCGGCTATTTCTTCTACCCCTGTCACAACTACATAATGGCTGTGAACATTCTTTTTCATGGAAGCAAGCATACGTCCATCCTTTTCCACATACATATGGATTCCTTTATCACCAAATACATTCGGGATATTTGGTCCGATTGATAATACAACCGGTTTATTCTTACGGATCAAATGCCGGATCTGCTTCATCATTTCCTCATCTGATAAAAACAATCTCCATCTTGCGCGAAGTCCGATGTCATTCAGCATAAAATATCGGTTCAATGTATTCATTAACGTCACACCTGTCATTCCTTTATACCACAGGAAAAAAACATAATGCTTATAGAACCATTTTACATATGCAAGATAGTCATTTTTATTATACAACCCCTTCGGCTTGTTGATTTTGCGAATTGCATCTGTCATAAGACCCGGGTTCTGTTCTGCAAGATAGATGGATATATCTGCCAAAGCAATTACACCGCATCCTACCTTCTGCATCTTCTTACTCCTGCACCATGACTGATTACCGCCATAGCTGATTGTATTCATGTTTTTTATTCTAATATATTCTTTATTTAACAGATAATTATTCTCCATATATTTCACCCTCTTATATCAAATCTTTGACAATATATATTATCAGGCTTCTATAGAGAGATTATAACACCCATCCGCCATCACTTCAACAATTTTTTATACCATGAGAAGTAGTTTTTAAAACCATGTTTTCTGTTTCTTTATTTTCCCCTTTACTTTTTGTGTTCATTCTGCTATAAAAGTAATGAGCTGGACAAGTGATCGCGGCTGTCATATGACAGGTGAGGAAAGTCCGGGCTTCGCAGGGCAGGGTGCCGGATAACGTCCGGTGGAGGAAACTCCCAGGCTAGTGCAACAGAAATAAACCGCCATGTACATGGTAAGGGTGGAAAGGCGAGGTAAGAGCTCACCGCTGCTTCTGGTAACAGAACAGGCTCTGTAAACCCCACTCGAAGCAAGACCAAAAAAGCAGCTTCGGCTGTGAGACGAATGGCTGCCCGTCAAGTCTCAGGTAGGTCGCTTGAGCTTTATGGCAACATAAAGCCTAGATAGATGATCACTCTCGACATAACCCGGCTTATCGTCCAGCTTATACATGATGACGATAAATGGGCTGGCTATATATGTATTTCACAGAACACTCGCGTTCTATTTTCTACGTAGCGGTTCTAAACTCTCCGCTTTTCAAGCGGCTCGTTAAGTACCGACGTAGAAAAAGGTCTGTTTCATACATATATAGCCAGCCCATTTATCTGTTCATTGACTTATAGTTTCTTAAAAGCTCTTTCTTCATCCTCAGACTTTAAAACAGCCTCCGCCGATAAACTCACGTAAAATGGAGTTCAACGGGACAATGGTATCTTCCAGAGCCACAAAACGATCAGTCAATTCTTTCAGGCGCAATGCATCTGAATAAAACGGTGACTTCTCCGATACCTCCGTCAGTAATGGATTTATATATTTTTTTAATACAGAATATTCATACAACAACCCGGAATTGAACATAACATCAGCATTACTCTCATATGGAAATATATACCGTTCTTCACCCTGTCTGACAGATTTCCACATTGAAAGTGTTCGTTCTATATTGTGCCCGCGAGTTCGATTATCTCGAACGATCCTGCGGATCAAACGGCTGTCTATGGTAGATATCTTATCATCTGTATCGATCGTCAACTGGTTTAACGGGCTGATATATATACGGTATTTATCCTCATCGGACAATGCATATAACATCTTCGGATTCAATGAATGGATTCCCTCAAGCACAAGCACATCCTGATCTCCGATCCGCAAATTATCTCCCTTATACAATCTTCTTCCATTTAAGAAATCAAATTCGGGAAGTTCGATCGTTTCCCCCTGAAGCAGCTTCTGCATATCATGGTTCAACAGTTCCACATCCACCGCTTCCAGGCATTCAAAATTGTAGTTTCCATTTTCATCCTTTGGATTATCTTCCCGATTGACAAAATAATTATCTACTGCAATCGGATGTGGATGCAATCCAAGTGCCCGAAGTTGTATACTAAGGCGATGCGAAAATGTCGTCTTACCGGCAGAACTCGGTCCTGCGATCAATATGATCTTTTTCTTCTCTTTGCGTATGTTTCTCGCAATATCATAAATCGTATTCTGCTGCATGGCTTCACACACAAGGATCAACTCCATACCTTTACCAGCTTCTACGATCTCATTGAGCTTCTCTACCGAATCAGCGCCTACACGAATCGCCCATTTCTTTGCAAGCTCCTTTAAAGTCAGCACGCTGTTATGTATCGCTTTTTCGCTCATATCCTTAATAAACCTCCAAAACATTCTGTTAACAGAGTATGCCGACATTTAAATGTCCCGCTCTCTGTTATCCATCTATGCCGTACACCTGTTTCAAAACTGCACAGATGGTCTTTTGTTCTGCTTTTATTGTTTTCAGACGTTTTGCGGCATTCTCCGTATTCTTACCGCCCAGACTGTCAATCAACCCTGCTGTTGTATCTCGCTGTTTTACCAGCCACGACCGCAGAACCGGATCTTTCTTTCGCAACAGGCTTCCACCATACATATAGCACCAGTCCTCTGCAAAATCTAAACAATCTGTCTTATCTGTCCACGCCACGTCTGCAGGTTGTTCATCGTGTTGTGATAAATCTCCATTCCACACATCAGGCTGCGTCAAATCGATCATACATTCATCCGCCTGCAACATCCTCGGAATCCGTACATCCAAAAGATTATAATATTTTCCGGCATCGATCAACATTTGTTCATCTGCAAGATGGTAGCCCTTTTCTGCCAGATATCGTCTGACTTTTTCAATATCCGACTGTGGTTGAAGCACAAGCTGATCACAACGTGTGACCACCTCTTCGCCGCGTTCCAGAATGTCGATCATCAACATACCGCCCATTCCAGCCAGAACAACAGCATTCACCTCGCCCGGTACGATTGTATCAAGCCCGTCGCCCATACGTATCTCTATCTGATCCGCCAGGTTCATTGCCTCTATATTCCGTTTTGCGATCGCGATCGGTCCTCGTCTGACATCGGATGCGATCACCCGTTTTGTTCTGTGCTGTTCTATCAGATATATCGATACAAATGCATGATCGCAGCCGATATCTCCGACTGCATCACATGGCTGTATCATATCCGCAACCGACTGCATCCGTTTCGACAGTTCTATCATATGCTCTCCATCCCTATTTTAGTATATATAATCTCTCAGTTTTCTGCTTCTGCTTGGATGTCTGAGCTTCCGAAGAGCCTTTGCCTCGATCTGACGGATACGCTCTCTGGTTACGTTGAATTCCTTACCAACCTCTTCCAGTGTTCTTGCCCTGCCGTCTTCAAGACCAAAACGAAGCGTAAGCACCTTCTTTTCACGTTCGGTCAATGTATCAAGTACCTCTACCAGCTGTTCCTTCAATAAGGTAAATGCAGCAGCATCTGCCGGAACCGGCATATTATCATCCGGAATAAAATCACCCAGATGGCTGTCTTCCTCCTCACCGATAGGTGTCTCTAAGGATACAGGTTCCTGTGAAATCTTCAGGATCTCACGTACACGCTCAACAGGAATATCCATAACCTCTGCAATCTCCTCCGGCTGTGGTTCTCTTCCAAGCTCCTGTAATAACTGTCTGGATACACGGATAAGCTTATTGATCGTCTCTACCATATGAACCGGAATACGGATTGTTCTAGCCTGATCTGCGATCGCTCTTGTGATCGCCTGACGGATCCACCATGTTGCATATGTGGAGAACTTATATCCCTTTCTATAATCAAACTTCTCTACTGCCTTGATCAGACCAAGATTTCCTTCCTGAATCAGATCGAGGAAAAGCATACCACGTCCAACATAACGCTTTGCAATGCTGACAACCAGACGAAGATTTGCTTCTGCAAGCTTCTGCTTTGCCTGCTCATCTCCTTCTTCCATACGTTTTGCCAGTTCGATTTCTTCCTCAGCACTCAGAAGCGGTACTTTACCGATCTCTTTCAGATACATTCTGACAGGATCTTCAATACTGACCCCATCCGGTACAGAGATATCGATTTTATCTACATCTACATCCTCTTCCAGATCATCCAGCAGAAGTTCCTCATCGTCATCCTCTTCTGTGATTGTCAAAATATCAACATTATGGCTCTCTAAAAATGAAAAGATCTGTTCCATCCGTTCCAGATTCAGCTCAATTTCTTTTGCATCATTAAAGTAACGGATAATCTCTGTATCTTCAATTACCATCTTTTTCTTTTTTGCCATCTCCAGTAAGCCCTGAAGCTTCGCCTGAAATTTCTCTTCAATCTGCTCTTTATTCTCTTTTGATTCCATAAATCATGATCCTCCATAAATATATAATAGTTTATCCACTTTATAATGAAATATGCAGCTTCGTAAGATCCGCCTTGGCACGTATGAGATTCTGCATCTCTTTTATATCATTTGTCTTTGCCAGTTTATCTTCTATACTGCTTAATCTTATCTTTTTCACAACATCTGTCACCGCATTGTTGATTTCTTCCTGCGTCATGTCAATTCCGATATTCGTCTGAAGCATTTCTGCCACCAGACGTTGTTCCTCTATCGACTCAAATGTTGTTACGATACTTGCCGGTTCCACCTTCCCGTTTTCCCGATATTGTGAAAACAGCTTGTCTGCCACCACACGGTAAACGCCATCTTCAAAACTGGTTTCATCAATGATGCCGTCCAACTTCTGAAACAATCCCGGTTCATTCACCATCCATGTCAAAAGCAGTTTCATCGGCTTATTCTTTGCCGGATCAGTCGTCCTGTTTTCATGTTCGACACGCCGTTCCTCCCGCTCTACGATCTCCGAACGCGGAACACCTGCAATTCCATATTTGTGTACCAGATCTGTAAGGCCTGTCTTATCGATATGATACAGATTCGATACTGCTTCGATATAATTATTACGTTCCAGCACTTCTTCTATCTGTGCCAGTCGTTTTGCTGTCTCATTGTGGAAGGAGGTTCGCTCCTCCGGATCATTCAGATTATACTGTTCAGACAGCATCCGCACCTCAAACATGATCGCACTCTCTGCCTTCTGTATCCGCTCCTCAAACGCTTCACTTCCAAGTGTCTGAATAAATTCATCCGGATCTTTATGCGGTCGCATATTGATGACCCTCGCAGATATTCCTACCTCTCGCATAATCGAAATAACCTTTAGCGTAGCTGCAACACCCGCACCATCACTGTCATATGCCAGATATACTTCATTCGTATATCGTTTCAATATATTCGCATGTCCAAAAGTAAATGCTGTTCCCAGCGACGCTACCGCATTATCAAAGCCTGCCTGATGCATGGATATAACATCCATATAGCCCTCACAGCAGATAAACCCTTTTCTCCTGCTTCTTCTGGCAATATTCATTGCAAACAGATTCCGACTCTTATCAAACACAACGGTATCACTGGTGTTAATATACTTTGGCTTTCCATCACCCATAACTCGTCCGCCAAAGCCGATCACCTTGCCATTAATATCCAGAATCGGTATCATCGCACGATTCCAGAACTTATCCGATCCGCCATTTTTCTCATCGATCACCACCAGACCGGAATCCTTTAACTCAGAATCGGAATACCCTTTACCTTTCAGATATCGATACAAGTCATCCCGGTAAACATCGGCATACCCAAGTCCAAATCGATCGATCGTTTCATCCGAAAGTCCTCTGCCTTTAAAATATTCATAGGCTTTCTTTCCATGTTCAGTATGCCTCATAATATAGTGAAAATACGCTGCCGCTGTCTTATTCATATCCCGTAGCAGTATTTTATATTTTTCTCTTGATGCATCCTGTCCTGACTGACTGCTTTCAGGCAGTGTCATTCCTGCCTTATCTGCCAGATACTGTACCGCTTCCGGAAACGACATATTCTCATATTCCATGATAAATGTAAATACATTTCCCCCAGCACCACATCCAAAACAGTGATACAGCTGCTTGTCCCGATCCACCTTAAAAGATGGTGTCTTTTCATGATGAAATGGACAACAGGCTTCAAATGTCCTTCCTTTTTTTCTGAGGCTGACATATCCCGATATCACATTTACGATATCATTTCTGGATATCACCTCATCTATGACCTCATCTGAATAGTACAACGACTACCCTTCCTTTCCAATCTAATAATTTCCCATCTAATTGTTCATTATCCTATATAAAAACGTAATCACATACAGATTACAGGGTTTAACTCTGCCACCACGCCACTCGCTCTCATTGCAAACATATATATTGCAAACTTGACAATGATGTTATCTCAAATACCCTTCCACGCACCCGGAACATAGATCTTCTTAAATGTTTCGATCGCATAATTATCCGTCATACCTGCTATATAATCACAGATTACGGTCGTAAGATCCTCCCCCATATAGAGCATTTCTATGCTTTCATTATTCAGCCTCGATTGATCTTCTCTGTAATAATCAAATAATATCTCTAATAACTTTTCTGCTTTTACTTCTTCTCTCTTTGCCACAGGATTCGTATACAGATATTCAAACATATATCTGCGAAGCGCTGATAACGCCTCACCGATCTCTTCTGACATCCGAACTGTATCCGTTTCATAACTGGTATCAATCACATCATGGATCAGACAGTCCAATCGATCTCTGGTATTGTTGCCAAGTACCTTAACGATACTAACCGGAAGATCGGATTCTTTCATAATTCCACCTCGAATTGCATCATCCATATCATGATTTACATATGCAATCTTATCTGCCAACCGGACGATTTTACCTTCCAATGTTGCCGGCGTACAGGATGTCTTATGATTCAACATTCCATCTCTGACTTCCCATGTCAGATTCAGCCCTGCTCCCCTTTTCTCCAGTTTTTCCACCACACGCACACTCTGTTCATTATGCTGAAACGGCCTGCCGGAACATCTGGACAATGCCCGTTCTCCTGCATGTCCAAATGGTGTATGCCCCAGATCATGACCAAGTGCGATTGCCTCTGTCAGATCCTCATTCAGTCGAAGTGATCTTGCAATCGTTCTTGCAATCTGCGCCACCTCAAGGGTATGTGTAAGTCTCGTTCTGTAATGATCATCTCCCGGTGACAGGAATACCTGCGTCTTATGCTTCAGGCGGCGGAACGCCTTACAGTGAATGATCCTATCTCTGTCCCGCTGATAGACTGTCCGAAGATCACACTGTTCTTCTTCCCGATCCCTGCCTCTGCTCTGATCACTGAATGATGCATATGGGCTCAGAATCTCATGTTCTTGTCGCTCCTGTTTTTCACGAATCAGCATATTTTACCATCCTCCATGGTCAATATAACGAATATAACAAAAAAGTCCGTACAATTTTATTATTCTACAGACTTTTTCATTTTCCTTTATTTTCCCTCTTCATCCACTGATTCCGATTCATCCGGTTCAGCTTCCTTCGCTGCTTCTTCCGCAGCTTTTCTCTCCTTCTCTGCAGTATCAATGATTCTTTGTTCATTCAATCGGAATATCTTACGCATCGTATGCGTTGTTCCCCATGCGATAGCTCCGAATAAAAGCAACAGCCACATATACCAGATACTCACAAACACAACCGGATATTTCACACAGATAAATATCGGAACAAACCATGCGATAACGACCTTTACCCATGACCACAGGTAAGTGATTGAAAGTACCATTGCATTTCTTACCGTGATACTCAACGCATTATTATACCTTGCAATTAACGGAAATAAAAACGGTACAACAAGTGCAACTAATACTGCCTCAATTATAAGCACAAATGTATAAAATGTTGAAATAAACCCTGTTACCCGTTTGATCATAATATATTCAGCCAGCATAACAGCGACTGCAACGAGCAACAGTAAAAACGCAATCGTAGATTGTTTGAAACTACGCTTAAACTCATGAATGAAACCAGAAACAACAGTTTCCTCTTCATCTTCCTGAAGTCGGATGCACATTGCATACAATGCAGTAAATGATGCACCAATCGTAAAGATCGGAATACATCCTATTACAAAACAGATATTCAGTGCAAACATTGTTCCAAATGCATCCATTGCGCGTCTCAGAAACGGTTCTTTATCCCTTCCGCTATTCTTGTTGTCTTGATTGTTTGTCATTTCATTCATCAAATTTTCCTCATAAACAAAAATATAGAGAACCTGCTACAGCAGCTTCTCCTCACTTATTCAGTATATATAATGTGGGTATCGATCGCCCACGGCTTCCGATACCTACATTATATTTTATAAAAGACCTATTTACTCCTTTACACCACCAAGTGCTACACCTGCGATAATGTACTTAGAAAGGAAGAAGTACATAACCAGAATTGGAAGTACTGTAGTGAAAAGTCCACAGTAAATCTGACCCCAGTCTCTTGACTTATCATTTGCCTTTAACGCTGAAACGTACATAGGCATTGTCTGCTTCTGTCTCTCTGTTGCAAGAATAATTGAAGGTGTATACAGGTTATTCCATGATGCAACGAATCCGAAGATCGCCTGTGTTGCCATAGCCGGTTTCAACAGCGGAAGTACAATCGTATTGAATGTATGAATTTCTCCCGATCCATCAATTCTGGCTGCTTCAACGATCTCAACTGAAAGACCTGTTTCCATGTACTGCTTCATGAAATAAACAGTAGTAGGAGCAGCGATTGCCGGAATAATCAGTGCTAAGAATGATCCGTATAAGTGTGTTAAGTTACAAATCTTAATGAAACCAACGATTGATACCTGCTGAGGAATCATCATGATCGCATATATAAAGCCCCATGCAAACTTCTTTAACTTGAAGTTATATACTGTAACTGCATAAGCTGTTAATGATCCGAAATAGATCTGTAATGCTGTAGCCGGAACAGTAACCAATAAAGAGTTTAACATAGCCCGAAGTACGTTAACACCACTTGTTTTTTCACTACCTGCTAACAAACCTTTGAAGTTTGCAATAAATTCTCCACCCGGTATTAATTTAATACCTGTAACAATTTCTGTTGACTTTAAAGTAGAGTTAATGATCAAAATATAAAATGGCAATATCGACAGGAAACAAAGCAAGATACAAACGACGTATCTGACAATCTTGCCTCCTGATACTTTTGATTCTGTCTGATCCACTTTGTTCACCTACCTTCCATCCTTTGATGATTTTTCTGCTGTTAATCTGTAGAACAGTAAGCTGATAATCAGTGTGAATGCAAAAAGCATAACTGAATATGCAGCGGCTTTACCATAATCCTGTGTACCCCCGGCACTTACATACTTCTTAATTAACATTACGACTGTTGTTGTTGAGTTAACGGATGATCCGCCACCTGTTACAACTACAGGACCACCATCATTGAACAACTGAGGAATATCGTACATCTGTAAACCACCGATAGCTGATGTTACAAGTGTATACTGTAAGATCGGCTTTAACAACGGAAGTGTAATCTTGAAGAACTGCTGTTTAGATGAAGCACCATCTACGCTTGCAGCCTCATACAGGGATGGGTTAATACCTAAGATACCTGCACAAAGAACGATCATTGTATTACCATACCACATCCAGAACTGAATGAAAGCAATGATGATCAATGATGCCCAGCCATGATTTAAGATACCACCCTTATCACACCAGCCAAGGTCTTTGAAAATAGTCGTGATAGGACCATTAACCTCGAACATACCGTAGAACAATACGGCGATTGTAGCTGCTGTAATAATGTTAGGCATATACATGATAACCTTGTAAATACCGCTTCCCTTTAACTTGATCTTGATGTCTGTAAACCATGCAGCAAGAAGTAAAGCCAATAAAATCTGTGGAATGAAGTTTAAGATCCACAGAACAACTGTTACCATTAATGACTGCCAGAATTCGCTACCAGTCTTTGCAAATACATAGTTTGTAAAGTTTCCAAGACCAACTGTCTCGGTTACATATCTACCATTTTTAGCGGAATAGATTAATGAATTATAAAAAGTATAAAGAAGAGGATACAGCTGAAAAACTAAGAATACAAGAAAGAATGGAATGAGAAACAGTAATCCATATTTTCCATATTCAACTGTCTTATTCTTTTTCATTGTGTAAGAGCACCCCCTAAAAATTAATCGTTTATAGTACACACGCACCAGCAACTTTCATTACTGATGCGTGCAAATTGTGTTACTTAATCAGTTTTTAGGGATTATTCAGCTGAAATACCTAATTCTGATGCACACTTATCCTGGATATACTTAATAGCTTCATCAACTGATTTGTATGTTCCTGAATTGTATGCTGTAGAAGCTTCATCAATAAATGCCTTGATTGAAGCATCCTGGTATGTTAAGTTGCTGAGGTTAATACCTTCTGCTGCTGCTGCCCAAACTTCAATAGGATTCTGGCCACCAAGGAATTTAGCTGCTGCATTGTCAGCGCTAAGTTCGCCAGCGATAAGTCTAGCATTAGCTTCTTTGTTATTTACACAGTCACCTGTCTTGTTTGTGATTTCAACACCTACGTCTGGATCACATGTTAATTCGTAAAGAAGGAATGCAGCTAACTCTGGGTTCTTTGTATCCTTACCTACACATACATATGTACCACCCCAGTGATAAGATGTAGGACCTGTAACAGCTCCCCAGTTACCATCTGTAGCACCATTACCCTGCATTGAACCAATGAACCAAGGACATCCGAAGTAGCAGAATACCTTAGAATCATCCTTCATATCTGCTGCCCATGAGTTATCCCACATAGATGTGTTGTTTGAATATTCACCATCGTAAATCTTCTTAGCTGTCTCAAGATACTCTGTAACTGACTTGTCAAGTGTAAGAGTTTCCTTTGAACCGTCATCTGTTACCCAAGGCTGTGACTGAGTATCCCAGATAGCGTACTTAACATCAGGAGCACCAGATACGATCTTGTATCCAGCAGCCTTTAATGTATCAGCTGTCTCGAAGAACTTATCCCATGAAGCAAGTGCTTCCTGAACCTTTGCAGGATCATCTGTTCCAAGAACTTTCTTAGCGATGTCTCTTCTGTAGTATACAGAACCTGCTGTTGCCTGCCATGTTACGCACTTAAGCTCGCCGTCTGTTGTACCATACTGCTTAGCGAAGTCGTATGAGTTAGCAAGCATCTCATCTGTGAAACCTAAGTCATACAGATTAGCTGTCTTTGAATCATCTTCTGACCAGTACTTAGCTACATCGTTATCAGCTGGGATAAGTGTAGGATACTTGTCTCCGCTTGTAAGAGCTGTATCAATAGCTGTCTTGTAGTCATCTGATGTTCCACCAAGACCAAGTGTTACGAACTCAACGTAATCCTTGTACTCTGGGAACTTGTCAAGAACAACGTTCAGCTTCTTTGAGAAATCTTCATCCCATGAATAAGCGTAGATCTTCTTGCTGTCATCCCATCCATCTGTACTAGGAGCTTCGATCTTAGCTGCTCCTGAAGCGTCCTCTGATGATGCTTCTTCTGATGATGCATCTTCTGATGATGCTGCCTCTGATGTTGCTTCTGATGATTTTGACTCTGTTGTTGAATCATCCTTGCCACCACATGCAACAAGTGATAATCCCATAGCAAGTGCTAATGAAAGAGCCAATGCTTTTTTGATTTTTCTCACAAAAAAACCCTCCTTTTAAAATATGTGTGCTATTCCTTTCATTCATACTTCTGCGGATTGACATCTGCATCTGTATTATTTACTGGAATGCCTGCCACTTTTATACATGATCTGATTAACTTATCATTTACACAATATGTCAAACATGATTATGTATGTGGCTTTCTTAAGATATTATTGACAAATTTCCTTGTCAACATAGGCTTATTATAGGACATATTATCTAATTTGGCAAGCCCTTTTTTATTCTTTTTTATCTTTTTTGTACATTTTTAAATTTTCGTTAAAAAAAATTTACCAATTTGCGACATGGGTTATTTATACTATTTCCACAATTTTAGCTCAATTGACATACAATTCAAACTTTTTCTTTTCCTTTGTCTCATTTTTCACATTGTTGCATTTCTCTTTCTATATAACTCTGTCTGTACACAATAGTCAATGCGTATTTGTTAAAATGTATACGTTTTTACCACAACACACATCGCCAATTCTGTTTTTTACAAGGTACTCATCTTTATGATCTGTTAAATACATATTCTTATATTTTATTTCTTATATTTTATTTCTTATATTTTATTTCTTATATTTTCATTCTTTTTTCATACTCTTTACCACGCCTGCTTCTTTTTATCCATTTCCATCTGTGTTATACTTATCATTATTATATAAGTAGAAAAGGAAACACTATGAGCAATAACAAAAAGAAAAAGAAGAAAGCCAACAATACCTCCGCAAATTCTCAGGCGCAGGTAAAAAAACAGACCGCCACACAAAAACAGGCATCTGACAATGCCCCGGTCACCGAAAAGAAAGCAGAAGCCATAAAGTCACAGGTTGCTGAAACACTGGAATCCCAAGCTCCGGATACCGCCAAAAAAACAGAACCTGTCAAAGCTCAGACTGCTGCCGAAAAGGAAGAACAAAGCAAAGCACAGAAAGCCGAAAACAAGCAGGCACCTGTCAAGGCGCAGGAGCTGCCGCACGAGTTCAAAGATCCACGCAAGGTTCCACCAAAGGAAGATCTTAAGATCGAGGATAAGCTGGAATTTGCAACGATGTCCCGTAAAGAGCGCCGGGCAGCAAAAAGAAAACGATTAAAGGAAACTACCGAAGGAATGACCTTTGTGCAAAAGTTACAATACTTTTTATATGCATATAAGATGGAGATCCTGCTGCCGCTGATCGTGATCATCGCAATCAGCCTGATCGTAGTTGCATTCTTCCGCGGCAACAAACCGGTCGCGCTCTCCTATGCGGTTGTAAACTGTGAAGATCTGGAAGCACTTGACACCTCTGTCATAGAAGCTGATTATTGGAACTACTATGGTTTTGATGACAATTATCAGTTTCAGAAGGTTCTGGATCTGAAGTATGATCCAAGTATCAGCACAAACGATGCATCCAAAGATGCCGAAAGCGGAAACTACATTGCATTTCCTACTCTATGTGATGAAAACTACTACGATATTATCATTACAGATAAACGAGGGTTGGAATACTTAAGTGAAAGTTCGATCATTCATACACTGGGTGAAGCATTGCCTTCCGATCTGTATGATATTTTCACTGCTGATTATAATGATCAGATCACAACTTCTCCTGCTTACACAGGAAAGAGTGCTCCATACGCGATCAACATCAGTGATACCGGCTTTGCAAAGAAGTTGAATCCGGGCTACGATGATGTCTACATCTGTTTCCCCGGTGTATCCGAAGACAACCAGAAGCGTGTCAAGCAGATCTGTAACTTCATCTTTGATCTCGGATTGGAGCTATAAATAATACCTATATAGAAGAAGATCACACAAGGCTGTCTCTGAAGTGATCCAAATATAAATATACCCACTATAAATGACTTGCTGCGGCTTCTGCTCGCAACACATGCCTGATTCGTAAATACTTCTGTGCTAACTCGCCTTCGGCTCAGACAAGCACCCGTATTTACTGGCAATGTGTTGCTTGCGACGAAATCCTCGCAAACGTCATGTTATAGTAGGTATATTCATATAACGGATTCACTCCGGAGGCAGCCCTGTGTGATCTTCTTCTATCCAGTTATATTCTGTTTTGTTTCTTTTCTATTATAGTAAAGCATTCCGAGGACTAAGACTACTGCCATCACGACAGTTGCCACGATGCTGCCCTCCATGCCGAATTTACCGCCCGTCAGAAATATATTTCCCGGTTTAACCTCAGAGGAAAGAACAGCACTTCCTACGTTGGTTCCACTGACAGAGATTCCGTAAAAGGTTCCCTGCACGAAATTCCACATACTGTGGTAGCCCGCTGCACCCCAGATGTCATTTGTTTTTATCACATACAGTGACAGGAATATTCCGATCAACAGCAGGTTGAGGAATGCCAGAATCGTAAGTCCCGGATTCAACATATGGCAGAATGCAAATGCCAGCGAATTCACAAGAACAGCTTTTACCGCCGAGCTTCGTTTCATCAGGCTTATCATAAAATACCCGCGGAATGCAATCTCCTCGCTGAAGCCCTGTACCAGAAATCCGATAAAATATAAAAGTACGATCAGCAGATTGCAGCTCTGATTCCAGCCCTTAATATCTACAAATCCAAGAGCAGCACCTGCAAGTACACAAAGAGAGAAGGATACCGCGCCAATAAGCAAGCCCTGTACATAATGCTTTGCTCCATCTTTCTTAACAATTCCCATGGAATAATAGGAACGCTTTTCTATCTTATTACAATAGACCAGAACAGAAATGATCAGGATCAGTGTACAGAATAATGTAAGTATATACATTCCGTCTGTCATATCGGTTGCCAATTCCATCATATCTGAAAATGATGAATTGTCATTTAAAAACAGCCGCTGCAGTTGGTCGAACATTTCCACATCCGACAGGAACAGGTACATTTCATATATCGCAGGGATCAAACCTGCAATAAAGCTTCCGACCAGGAATACCAGGATAAACCGCCATATTTCCTTGCCAAACGAATAAATCTTTCCTTCTTCGCCTGCCCGCTTTGCAATCTCAGGCTTTTCTAATCTCATCTTCATACGAAACATCCCCTGTCTGCCATCTTTACTTCTATTCTTAATCTTCTCCATCAACATCCATGTTCATGATCTGACGTTTTCTTGCAAGCTCATCATTTGCCAGATATTCATCATATGTTGTCTGCTTATCGATCAGACCTGTATTGGTAAGTTCGATAATACGGTTTGCTGTTGTCTGTACGAACTGATGATCCTGTGACGAGAACAAAATAACACCCGGGAACTTGATCAATCCGTTATTCAACGCCGTAATAGATTCCATATCCAGATGGTTTGTAGGTTCATCTAAGATCAGGCAGTTCGGAGCCATGATCATCAACTTGGATAACATACAACGAACCTTTTCTCCACCGGACAGAACCTTTACCTTCTTAACGCCATCGTCGCCGGCAAATAGCATTCTTCCAAGGAAACCTCGTACATAAGTTGCATCCTTTTCTTCCGAATACTGCGTCAGCCAGTCTACGATGATCAGGTCATTATCGAATTCCTTTGTGTTGTCCTTCGGAAAATAACCCTGTGAAGTTGTAACGCCCCACTTGAAGCTTCCTTCATCCGGCTTTTCTTCTCCCGCAAGGATCTTGAACAGCATTGTTGTTGCCTTTGTATTTGGTCCGACAAATGCAATCTTGTCATCATGTCCTACTGTAAACGATACATCATCTAACAGTTTCTCGCCTTCTACTGTCTTTGAAATATGAGATACGGTCAATACTTCATTTCCGATCTCTCTCTTTGGACGGAAATCAATATATGGGTATTTACGGCTGGATGGCTTGATATCATCCAGTTCGATTTTTTCCAGTGCTCTCTTTCTGGAAGTTGCCTGCTTGGACTTGGAAGCATTTGCCGAGAATCTCTGAATGAATTCCTGTAATTCCTTGATCTTCTCTTCCTTCTTCTTATTTGCTTCTTTCATCTGCTTGATCATCAACTGACTGGACTCATACCAGAAATCATAGTTACCTGCATATAACTGAATCTTTGCATAATCGATATCTGCAATCTGAGTACATACCTTATTTAAGAAATAACGGTCATGGGATACCACGATAACGGTATTCTCAAAGTTGATCAGGAATTCCTCCAACCATGCAATCGCATCCATATCCAGGTGGTTCGTAGGCTCATCGAGAAGGAGAACGTCGGGATTGCCAAATAACGCCTGCGCAAGCAGTGCCTTAACCTTCAGTCCACCATCCAGATCTTTCATCATCATATAATGATATTCTGTATCTACACCCAGACCATTTAACAAGGTCTCCGCATCGGATTCTGCTTCCCATCCGTTCATATCAGCGAATTCACCCTCAAGTTCGGAAGCACGGATACCATCTTCATCTGTAAAATCTTCTTTTGCATAAATCGCATCTTTTTCTTTCATGATCTCATACAGGCGCTTGTTTCCCATGATAACAGTATCGAGTACTGTGTATTCATCGAACTTGTAGTGATCCTGCTGTAATACAGACAGACGCTCCCCCTCATCCATTGTGACATCACCCTTTGATGGTTCGATCTCTCCTGAAAGGATCTTCAAAAAGGTTGATTTACCGGCTCCGTTTGCTCCGATCAGTCCGTAGCAGTTACCCGGTACAAATTTAATATTTACATCTTCAAATAAAGCTTTCTTTCCAAATCTTAATGTTACGTTATTTGCACTTATCATCGATACACATACCTTTCCATTTTTCTAATCTAAAAGTATATCAACTAGTTGAATATGTGTCAATTATGAAAAGAACGTATGCGCCTGAAAAAAGCCGGAAAAGGCTAATTTGGCAAGTCTTTTCCGGCTGAACGGTCAGGGGTGAACCCTTCTGTTTTGTTTTCCTGTTATTTCAGATTCTTTACAATCGGATCATAAAGATCTAATTTGCAATGTTCGTCCTTGCTGAAATGGGAACAGTTTAAGCAGCTCTTTTCACCATCTGCTTTGTTGGTCATGCTGTTGCAATGGCATGTCTTTTCATAAGCACTGCAACGTTCAGCTACCTCATGATAGGTTTCTGTTGAACTTCTCATTGTTCTTACCTCCTTGACATTTGTCAGTCTTTCTCGCAGATTTCATAGATCCGGTCATACATCAACAACATCAGGCAATGATATCTGCATAACTGTCTATTATCATCTACAGGCATTAGTATCTGCATCTTCTCCGCCATTTATTCCGAGCATCACCGGATAGTGTAATGTTTATATAAAACCACCATTTCTTAGTCGTTCTGTTCTTGACAAGTTTTTATCTATTCTGTACAATCAAAAGCAAAAATATTTTTAGGAGATGATTTTTTTTGCACCCCGGTACAATTATCCAGTTAATTACAATTATTCTATTAATCCTGTTATCGGCATTCTTTTCTTCTGCCGAAACAGCTCTTACAACCGTCAATAAATTCACCCTGCGTTCAATGGCTGATAGCGGGAACAAACGTGCTGCCCGAGTTCTTAAACTGATCTCTAACAGCGACAAACTGATCAGCACAATATTAATAGGTAATAACATCGTGAATATTTCAGCTTCCGCTCTTGCAACAACACTTACCACTAATTTATTCGGAAGCAAGGCAGTCGGAATCGCAACCGGAATCCTCACCCTTTTGATCCTGTTATTTGGTGAGATCACACCGAAAACTCTTGCCCAAAATAACAGTGTTAAAATGTCAATACTTTATGTGGACGTCGTACAGTTTCTGGTATATATCTTTACCCCATTTGTATTCATCATAAACAAGATCTCTCATGTTATTTTCTGGATCTTACATATGGATACAAACGAAAGTGCCAAATCCATTACCGAAGATGAACTGATCACCATGGTAAATGTCAGTGAGGAAGAAGGTGTCATCGAGAACAAGGAAAAGGAAATGATCACAAACGTAGTGGACTTCGGAGATTCCCGTGTTCGTGATATTATGATTCCCCGTACCGATGTGACCATGGTTCCTGTTACCGCTACTTATGATGAACTGCTGAAGCAGTATATGGAGGTTCCTTACACCAGACTTCCTGTTTATAAGGATTCTCGTGATAATGTCATCGGCATCCTGCATGTAAAAGATCTGTTTTTTTATAAAGCAACCCATGACATCAACAATTTTGATGTAACAAACATTGTCCGCGAACCATTCTATGTTTATGAATTTCAAAAAACAAATGATCTTTTGGCAAACATGAAATCCAGTTCTAATTCCATCGGTATCGTACTGGATGAATATGGCGTCTGTGTCGGTCTGATCTCTATGGAGGACTTGATTGAAGAAATAATTGGTGACATCAAGGATGAATACGATGATGCCGAGCATAATAATATTGTGAAAATAGATGATGCACACTACAGTATTGATGGCGGAATCAAATTAGACGACCTGAACGATGCGCTGGATCTGGATATCGAATCCGAAGATTACGATTCTATCGGTGGTTATATCATCCAGTTATTAGATCACCTTCCATCCGTTGGAGATACAGCATCTGATGGTGTGATATCCTGCAAGGTAACAAAATTAGATAAAAATCGTGTTTCACGAGTTCTGCTCGAAATTCTGCCAAAGCCGAATACCGATATTGATGGCAACGACGAATAATCCAACCCGTTCTTATAAATTGCCACCTATAAAAAGAGCATTATAACATAGACATACATCCGTCTGTTCAGTTGTGGTTTTTAATTTTAAAAATTCTGTCAAAATGCTTGTGTTGTGGTTTTTATTCCTATATAATAGAATACTAAGGTTATAAAGTCCTGTATTTCATATCGTTTACATGAAAGCAGGACTTTCCTATAGAATTCATACAGATTTGGTTACGTTTGGGAGAGATTTTAATGAATAAAAATATTACTCGCAGAAAAAAATTATTACAGATTGCAACTTCTCTGAGTTACATCGATCCGGATGATATACCTGAGATCGATCTGTATATGGATCAGCTAACAACCTTTATGGAGGATAAGCTGAACGCTAATAAACGAAGTGAAGATGACAAGACCATGACAAAGACCATGATCAATAATTATACGAAAAACAACCTTCTCCCACCACCCGACAAGAAGCGTTACTCCAAAGATCATCTGATCATGCTGTTGTATATTTACTACCTCAAAAACTTTGTAAGTATCACTGATATCCAGACACTTCTTGCCCCGATGAATAACAACGACTGCTATAGCGGTGAATCACCGGTCAACATCGAAGAGGTCTACCGCAAATTATTCAATTACGAGATCGATAACTATAATGACATAATCAAAAGTATCTTATCCACCTATGATAAGGCATCCGATATGTATGATCCGGAAACAGACGCTTATCTTCATGATATGTGTATGGTCTCTATGTTATCCGTCGATGTCTATGTTAAGAAGAAGTGCATCGAGCACCTGATTGATGACATGCATTCCGTTCAGGAACAGACATTAAAGAAGAATGAACAAAAAATAAGAAACGCAGAAAAAGCAAAAGCTACAGGGAAAACCGCCACAGCCGGAAAAGCAAAAGCAAACGATACATCTATCAGCTCCAAGTCAGTTAATAAAAAGATAAAATAAAATTTTCAGATTGTACTATAAAGAAATACAGCAAGCCACGCTTGCTGTATTTCTTTATAACTAAAATGAATGAAAAAAGGCTCTGTTGCATCTGTCCAAGTGTCTTTGCAAGATCCCAGTAATTGTTACCAACACGCTGTGGTGTAGCATATTCTGCCTGTGCTGCAAGTGCTGCGATAGCCGAATCTGCCTGTACTACATCTGAATTTGATGCTTCGATGTTAGATGGCCCAAGGCCTCTTGCTTCATATCTTGCTACCTGTGAATCATAATTTGTAAGGTACTCAGCAAGGATCATCGCCCAACCTACATTCTTGGAATGTGGATTTACACCGATCAACTTGTAACCTGAGAAAGAGGACATCTGCTTCTGTTCACCCGCTACTGTAAATGTAGGGAGCTTTGTTGCTGCATAATTCTCACCCCATGCATCCTTTCCCTTTGATTCAGATTCAGCTCCAAGTGTAATATTGAAATCAACATCCTTATACTTCTCTTTGAAAGAATTCAGTAATCCGGTTGTGAATTCCTGATCTTCTTCAGAAGCCCATACTGTTAAATCTACAGTTCCCGTTGTGTTTGCGATCAGAGTTGCTACTGCATCTTCATTTGTAGAAGCAGATGCATCTTCAGATGCTACATTTTCCTTCTGTGTTTCTGTTGTGCCGGAAGCTGTTGTAGTGTCGTCTGCACTCCCGCATCCTGCTAATAAGCCAAGAGACATCGCTCCTGCAAGTGCTAATGAGATATTCTGTCTTTTCTTCATTAATCGCTCCTCCTTGTTGGAAATAATGTATAAATTTTTCTCACTCCGATGCTTTATTTTCGTTTTTGCACAATCTGTTGTTCTTTATATGTTGATAATAGCATGTGCATTTGCGCATGTTGATACATTTTGATCAGTTTTTTAACCTATTTTTATGTGCTATATTACAAATACATCTATCTATTCAAACAGATAGTTGCGTGTTTTTAATAGTTTTTTCCAAAATATGGTGCAACAGTTTGCGCAAGTAGCAAATAAGTCTCTCTTTCCGAGAAATACTTAACTAATATAAGCCCGGCTACCTGTCTGATTATATAAAAAGCAATGACATTCATGCAGTTTCGTAATGAGATGCACTCTAACCATCAGCACCAAGCCCATGTCTGAACCCGCAGGGTGAGTTTGGGCGACTGCTGATAAATAGGTGAGTGTACCGAATAGAAACGAAATGAGTCATGCATTTATATAATCAGACAGGAAGCCGGACTTATATCATTCTAACCCAACACAAAAGAGAGCCTTATCATCAGCTTAATAAGGCTCTCTTTAAAGGAAGGGGGGGTATTTATGTTCACGTTAAAACCTCAAGGTTTCAACGGTTTGCATACATTCTATATGCCTGATCTATTGCGTAGATCCTTTCAGTGTCACTTCATATCCTAATAAGATCCGGTCTGCGATATCTTCACCTTCGATCATCCGAAATAGTGTCTCTCCGGCTGTTTTACCAAGTTCTTTTGGGTCATACTGTAATGACGTGATCGCCGGGCGGTTATTTTCAAGCAGGGCGCTGTTATAAAAAGAAGCAACCTTAATCTGTTCCGGAACAGATATGCCTTCTTTTCTAAGCTTGTCCAGCACCCAGTTACAGATACCATCATCCATGCAGACAATACAGTCGACCATGTGGCGCATACTGTCTTCTACTGCCATCTCGACATTTGATCTGTCAACGCAATCCATATATACTTTCATATCTTCTATCATAAGTCCGACACCGGTAATACCTTGTTCAAAGCCTTCTCGCCTTGTCCGGTTGACTACATGAATGCTGTTCCCACCGATCAATGCAAATTTCTTCATTCCCTTCATAATGAGAATGGAGGTTAATTCCCGGCAGGCTGCGATATGATCGTTATCGATCTGCGCAACGTTCGGTTCTTCCGTGCTTCCAATCGCTACAAATGGAAGATCCGTCTGTTTTAAATATTTGATTCTATCATCCCGGATCAGTGTCCGTCCAAGAATCAATCCATCAATCTTATGATTTTCAACTACTCTCTGTAGTTGTGACATATCATCCATTGTATTCACTTGTCCTCTCTTAGTGTAGCGCAATGTTTTGCGCAACTCTTGTATTTAAACAAGCAATTTTTGTGCAATTTGTCAATCATTTTTTTAAATTTTATTTTTCTGTGTATTCCATACAGGATTCCCTGACGATCAGATTACATGGGATCTCAGCCTTTAACGGAGTACGGATACTAAGGTTTGATGCAGCATAGATCAGGTTTGCTCCATGCTGTCCCATATCATATGCCGGAGCATTTACCGTTGTAAGTGCAGGAACTGTATACTCACTAAGCTCTGTATTATTAAAGCCAACAAGTGAAATATCCTCCGGCACTTCCATATCCGCTTCCTTGAATGCCTTTAATGCTCCTACCGCAAGAGCATCACTGGCTGCAAAGATTGCACTTGGACGTTCGTCAGATCCTGCTATCACTTTTCCCATCTCATAACCGGAGAATGTATTGAAGTTTCCCTCATACAGATATTTCTCGTATGGAAGATCCTTTTCTTTCATATATGCAATGTATTCTTCCAGTCTTGGATCAACCAGAAGCTCATGATTTCCCACATACTCTTTACCACCCATAAATCCAATCTTGCGATGTCCCAGATGGTACAGATAATCAAGCACATCCCTTACTGCCTGTTTGAAGTCCATTGTCAGGGATGTAATGTTGTAGTTCTCAACCCTCATATCCAGAAATACGATATTACTGCATATCTCTATAAATGATTTTACTTCCTTCTGCGCAAACTTACCCAGACAGATAATTCCATCACAACCACGCAGCATGTCCAGATAGTTGCTGTCATTCCGAAATACCCGAACCAGTTCAATCGACTGGCTGATACAGAAATCCTCGATTCCCTTTCTTGCGGACAGATAATAACTATCCTTCATCTCATCCTCTGCGGAAAACCAGAGTACAAGACCAAGTTGGAATGACTTCTTCAGTCTGGCTGACTTTTTCTTTGTATAGTGCAGCTCTTTTGCCGTCCGAAGGACTCTTTCCTTAGTCTCCGGTAAAACATTTAATGTCGGATCATCGTTCAAAATTCTTGAAACTGTAGCCGGTGACACATTTGCCCGTCTCGCAATATCCTTGATTGTCGTCATAATATACCTCTTTACTCCATATTTATTGGATAAATTTACTATATTTTTACTAACCTAGTGTAACAGATTTTTTTTTATTTTTCAATTACTTTTTCAGTAAATCTTTACTAAAGCGTTGTTGACTTTTTACTAAACATATGTTATCCTGTCACTATAAAGAACAAACAGACTTAGAAAAACAGACACATCTGTACAAGTAAACACACATTTACGCACCGTACAGATGTAAGCACATCAATTATCATGTATGATCAGGAGGATAAACATATGAAACATGCATCTGAATTAATAAAAGACTTTGAATCAGAACAGTACAATGAATTATTAACCGATATCTATGTCGATGAGCATCTGCTCGCTTATCAGAATGGCAGATATATCGTCGCTCTTCAGGAATTCATCAAAGATTTCGGAGACACAGAGGTATCTATCTTCTCCGCTCCGGGCAGAAGTGAAGTAGGTGGAAATCATACTGATCATCAGCACGGCCAGGTACTTGCCGCATCTATCAATCTGGATGCGATTGCCATCGTTGCAAAGACTTCCGATAATAAGATCCAGGTTATCTCAGACGGATATGATCTCATTACAATCGACGCATCCGACCTCTCTCTTGTAGAAAGTGAAAAAGAAACAACAATGGCTCTGATCAAGGGTGTTGCTGCCGGATTAAAGGAACACGGACACGCTGTTGGCGGCTTCAAAGCATATATCACCAGCGATGTACTGATCGGTGCCGGTCTTTCATCTTCTGCAGCATTCGAAACAATCATCGGAACCATCCTGTCGGGACTTTATAATAATGGTTCCGTATCTGCAATCGAGATCGCGATCATCGGCCAGTATGCAGAAAATGTATACTTCGGAAAGCCTTGCGGTCTGATGGATCAGATGGCATCTTCCGTCGGAAATCTTGTACATATCGACTTTGCAGATCCAGCCGATCCTATTGTTGAAAAGATCGACTTTGATATGGCAAAGAGCGGTTACAGTCTCTGTATCACTGATACAAAGGGCTCTCATGTAGATCTGACTGCTGACTATGCTGCAGTTCCTGCCGAGATGTGTGCCGTTGCGGAGATGCTTGGCAAACCGGTATTAAACGAATTAAGTGAACAGGATATCATCGACCACATGACTGATATCCGCACCAAACTCGGCGATCGTTACCTGCTTCGTGCCCTTCACTATTTTGAAGAAGTAAAACGGGTAGAAATTCAGGCTGCTTCCCTGAAAAAAGGTGATATGCCGGCATTTCTCGCGGCTGTTAAAGCATCCGGCGATTCTTCTTTCAAATATTTGCAGAACGTATATACAAATAAAGATATTCAGGCTCAGAATGTATCTGTTGCTCTGGCTGTCAGTGATATCACACTCGGAAGCCACGGAGTCAGCCGTGTTCACGGCGGTGGATTTGCCGGAACCATTCAGGCGTTTGTAGAAAACGACACTGTTGAAACTTATCGTCAGGCTATGGATCATGTATTTGGCGAAGGCTCCTGTCATGTACTGAAGATCCGCAAATACGGCGGTATGCAGGTACTGTAAAACAGACAACAGGATATAATGAACGCAAAATCACTTGCTTGCAAGGGGGCTGATTTTGCGGAATGCATTGAGTGATGAAATCACGATATAACAACAAATTTTATGGGAGGTTACGATTATGATAGGAACATATATCAAAGAATTAGTTACTTATGGTTTAAATAAAGGGCTTGTGGATCCTGCAGACGAAATATATGTCACAAACCGTCTGTTAGAGTTATTCGACATTCAGGAATACACCGAACCGGCCGAGATTTCATCCCGTCCGCTCGTTGATATCCTAAACGATATGTTAGATTATGCATACCGGCATAAACTGATGGAGGATGACACGATTACAAACCGTGATCTTTTCGATACAAAGATCATGGGTATGCTCACTCCTGCTCCATCCGTTGTACGGAAAATATTTGCTGATAAATATGCCGTATCCCCAAAGGAAGCAACTGATTATTACTATGCTTTCAGCAAAGCTACAAACTATATCCGTGAAGACCGTATCGCAAAGGATGAAAAATGGGTTACGGAAACGGAATACGGTCCGATCGATATTACGATCAATCTGTCCAAGCCGGAGAAGGATCCAAGAGATATCGCAAAAGCAGGAAAGGCAAAGAAATCCGGTTATCCAGCCTGTCTGCTCTGCCGTGAAAACGAAGGCTATGCCGGACATTTCTCACATCCTGCAAGGCAAAATCACAGAATCATGCCTATCACCTTAGATGGACAGGCATATTTTTTACAGTACTCCCCTTATGTATACTATAACGAGCACTGTATCATCTTTAATGCTAACCATACTCCAATGAAGATCGACCATGCCGCATTCGTGAAGCTGCTTGATTTTGTCCGACTGTTTCCTCACTATACAGCCGGATCCAATGCCGATCTTCCGATCGTTGGCGGTTCCATTTTAAGCCATGACCATTTTCAGGGTGGCGGCTATACATTTGCAATGGCAAAGGCTCCATATGAATCAAACTTTACTTTACCTGGTTACGAAGACCTGACAGCCGGTATCGTCAAATGGCCTATGTCTGTTATCCGTCTTCAGGGTTCCGATCCTGCACGTATCGCAGATGCAGCAGATCACATCCTGACAGCATGGAGAAATTATACAGACGAAGCTGCATATATCTACGCTTACACAGACGATACTCCACATAACACAATTACTCCGATCGCAAGAATGCATGGCGATCTGTTCGAACTGGATCTGGTGCTTCGTAACAACATCACAACCGAAGAATGTCCAATGGGACTCTACCATCCACACAGTCAGTATCATCATATTAAAAAGGAAAACATCGGTCTAATCGAGGTTATGGGTCTGGCTGTTCTTCCTGCAAGATTAAAAGGCGAAATGGCAGAGCTTGAGGATGCAATCTTAAACCACAAGGACATCCGCGCAAATGAAGCTATAGAAAAACATGCAGACTGGGTTGATGAATGGATCGGAGATTATGACATTACTCAGGAAAATATCCATGGAATCATCCAGAACGAGATCGGCAAGGTATTCTCAAAAGTTCTGGAATGCTCCGGTGTATACAAAAATACCACAGAAGGCAGAGAAGCATTCATGCGCTTTGTAAATACCCTTTAAATCCTGCTCCGCTTCCTAATACCAAATATATATGGGATTTTCTTCCCGCATGGTCGGGCAGACTGATGTCTGTCCGACCAATTTTATGTCTGCGCAGGCACTACGGCAAACAGGAGTACTGTGCAAATGACATCAAGCGAAGATTTCGTAATAAATTGCATATATCAGCAAATATGGGTGCTTGTTTGAGCCGGCAGGCGAGTTAGCACAGGAATATTTGCGAATCAGATATATGCAGTTTATAGAAATTGAAGCGAGTCATTTGCACAGTACTCTGTTTGCCGTAGTGCCTGCGCAGACATAGGTTGGTCGTAGGACAAACAAAATCCTCCGGGAACGGATCGTCTTGATCCATTCCCGGAGGATTTCCTGTTTTATATGTTGTTATTCCGAATCTTTCTTCTCTTTATCAAGATTCATTCTGCTGAATACAAGTTCATAACCATCTTTACCATAATTAAGAGATCTGTTTACTCTGCTGATCGTTGCTGTCGATGCGCCGGTCTTCTCGGCAACTTCCAGATAAGTATTATCCTCTTTTAACATCTTCGCAACCGCAAATCTCTGGGCTATGGACAACAATTCATTTACCGTACAAACATCTTCAAAGAAATTAAAACATTCCTCCTCTGTCTCCAATGTCAGTATTGCTTCAAACAGATCACGGACTGCTTCTGTATGCACTGTCTTTCCCATAACTCATACTCCTTTGCCACTCTTATGCTGTGAAAATCCGGATCATCCTCAGACTTTCATGCACTTTTACAATCTAAAGTATTAATATGATAACTCAATTTCTTATAATTTGCAATCTTTTTTGATCCAGACCGCAAGTCCCTGACGGTTTACATAGAATTCGCCACAGCCTTCTTCATCGATACGGATATCATACTTTGCATTTCCCATTACATCTGCGAAATGGCAGCCTGCGAACTGTCTGCCGACATACATACGCTTTGTTCCGCCGGTTCCATCTGACATAATAACTGCCAGACCGGAATTCTCATGCTCTGCATCTCCTTCTCTGGTGAAGCCGACAACATCCGGATGATCAAAGTAGTCATGCTGTGTTCCGTATGCATATTTCTTACGAAGCTTTAACAGCTTGTTCATAACCGTCTTTCTGGACTTGATCTTAGCCGCAGGAATGCCTTCATAATCACCCATGAACATACAAGGATATCCCTGTTCTCTTAATAAGATAATCGCATATGCCAGTGGTTTAAACCACTCTGCTACAGCAGATTCCAGCACACCGCCCGGCTGTGATTCATGATTCTCTACAAATGTAACTGCCTTTGCAGGATTGCTCATCATCATGGAACCATCCAGTAACCGGCTCAGATCATATTCTCCTTCTGCAACTGATGCATCATGGAAACTGAAATGCAGCGGCACATCAAACATAGATGGCTGATTGTCCGCAGACGCAATATAATCATTGATATAGTCACATCTCCAGTGCCAGAAGTCACCTACCGTAAAGATCGTTTTTTCTTCTTCTCCGGCATTCGAAGCAGCTTCTGAAAAGTCTTTGATAAACCAGCCCGGAATCTTCTCTGCTTCCTGGAAACGGAATCCGTCCACTCCGGTCACATCCTCATACCACTTTGCCCATGCCATTAATTCATCATATACTTCCTGATTATACAGATCCAGTTCACTGCCAATGATGTAGTCATACTTGCTGAGTTTATATTTCTTCTCCGCTTCTTCCTCTGTCATACCTGACAGTTCACAGACACGTTTCTTAAAATCATCCTGTTGCCAGTCAATTCCGGCAAAATGATTCCAGTTCCATTTGAACTTAGAATACTTACTTCTTCTGCCCGCGAAAGTGAACTTCGACAAGGCTCCAACTATCTTTTTATTACCGATCATCTGCGGAATATCCTTGGCATTAAAATCTGCTGCCGTAACCTTCTCCACAGAATCTGCGCCTAACTTCTGTCTGACTGCAATATCTGCATATACATTGATTCCCTGTGTCTTCATTGCGTCAATTGCTTCCAGATATTCTTTCTTTGTACCATATCTGGTTCCAACCGACCCTTTCTGGTTAAATTCCCCCAGATCATACAGATCATATGGCGCATAACCCATATCTTCTTTTCCCGCTGCCCCTTTAGTTGCAGGCGGAAACCATACTGCAGTTGCACCGAGCTTCTTCAATGTCACTGCATCTTTTGCTGCTTTTGCCCATAATGTCTGATCAGCCGGTGTATTTGCATTAAAATACTGCACTAACAGCCCATTATCTTTCATCTTGCTACCTCCACAATTATATAGTTAATTGCACCCCGCTATTATAACGCCTTAATTCTCTCGATTGCTTCTACTGTATTTTCATATGTACCAAATGCTGTCAGTCTGAAATATCCTTCACCGCTCGGTCCAAAGCCTGAGCCCGGTGTACCTACGACATTTGCATTTGCAAGCAGATAATCAAAGAACTCCCATGAAGTCATCTTATCTGGTGTCTTTAACCAGATATATGGTGCATTCACACCACCGGATACAGAATATCCTGCTGCCTTTAATCCATCATAGATTACCTTCGCATTGTTCATATAATATGCAATCTGTGCCTTTGTCTGCGCCTTACCTTCTTCTGAATATACAGCTTCTCCTGCTGCCTGAACAATATATGGAGCACCATTGAACTTGGTTCCATGTCTTCTTGCCCATAAACCATGAAGTGCAACACCATTTGCATCCTTCAGATCCTTTGGTACAACTGTAAATCCAAGACGGGTTCCGGTAAATCCTGCATTCTTCGAAAAGCTTCGAAGCTCGATCGCACAGGTTCTTGCACCTTCACACTCGTAGATAGAATGTGGTACATCGTCTTCACTGATATATGCTTCGTATGCCGCATCATAAATGATCACAGCTCCGATCTTATTTGCGTAGTCAACCCATTCCTGAAGCTGTGCTTTGCTGATGGTTGCTCCTGTCGGATTATTTGGGAAACACAGATAGATAATGTCCGGCTCCTCCTTTGGAAATTCCGGTGCAAATCCATTCTCCTCCAGACAAGGCATATAGATCACATCGCTCCAGAGTCCGGTCTCTTTATCATAAGTTCCGGTTCTGCCTGCCATTACATTAGAATCTACATAAACAGGATAAACCGGATCACATACAGCAATCTTGCTTTCCGGTGCAAAAATCTCCTGAATATTTGCAGAATCACTCTTTGCACCATCACTTACAAAGATCTCATCAGCAGAAATATCAACTCCATGGTCAATATAGTCATTCTTTACGATGGTATTTCTTAAGAATTCATATCCAAGATCCGGTGCATAACCCTTAAACGTCTCTGCTACCGCCATCTCATCTACAGCAGAATGCAGTCTCTCAATAATAGCAGGAGCAAGCGGCTGTGTTACATCTCCGATACTCAGACGGATGATCTTCTTATCAGGATGTGCCGCACTGTACTCTCTCTGTTTCTTTGCTACAGTTGAAAATAAATAGCTTCCCGGAAGCTTCAGATAATTCTCATTTGCCTTAAACATGTCATTTCCTCCTAAAATCTGTCAGTCTCGCCGTCAAACACCACCCTGGCAGGACCTGTCATGTATACTTTATTGTTCTCTCTATCAAAGCGGATGATCAGATCACCGCCTAATAATTTCACGGTTACCTCATCATCTGTCTTTCCGTTTAATACGCACGCAACAGCCGTTGCACATGCTCCTGTTCCGCATGCAAGTGTCTCTCCGGTACCTCTCTCCCATACACGCATCTTTACAGTATGACGATCAAGCACCTGAACAAACTCTGCATTCACACGATTCGGGAATACTTCATGATGTTCGAATAGCGGGCCAGCTTTCTCCAACGGGAAATGCTCCGTATCATCTACGAACATAACTGCATGTGGATTTCCCATGGATACACAGGTCATATGATAATCCACACCTGCTACTGTGATCTTCTCATCAATCACCCGATCTTTATCTGAACGCACAGGCACCTGATCTGCCTTGAGGATCGGCGCACCCATGTCAACTGTTACCATATCAACCTTGCCGTCCTTTATCACAAAATCCAGATATTTGATTCCGGCAAGCGTCTCTACAGATATCGAAGTCTTATCTGTAAGTCCATAGTCATATACATACTTTCCTACACAACGAATACCGTTTCCACACATCTCAGATCTGGAACCGTCTGCATTATACATATCCATTGTAAAATCTGCTTTATCGGATGGCTTGATCAGGATCACTCCATCACTTCCAACACCAAAATGCCGGTCACTCATCGCGATGGCAAGCTTCTCAGGATCTTCTACCTTCTCTGAAAAACAATTTATGTACACGTAATCGTTTCCAAGACCTTCCATCTTCGTAAACTTCATATTTGTACCTCCCTAAAACAGTGCTGTATTATCCAGTATCATATATGACATCTCAACAATATTGATACCATTATCCATACTCTTTTTTTGCAAGTACCGATGAGCCCCTTGCTCATCAAATCCATTATCATTCATCAATTTCAGCTTTGCAGCCTTTATCACTTTTTTTTCTTCTTCTGAACGTTCTTTGGGTTTTGTCTTTCGTTTCTTTCGTTCCCACAGGATATTTTCAACCGTCAGAGAAACCGTATTGATAAAATCCTGTGTACGAAGCGGCATCGGCAGACATGTAATTCCACTCTCCCTGCATGCCTCATAATGCACACGAGATGCAATTACAATCATATCAAAATAATCCGGTATATTTGTTGCCAGCTCCGAAAATAACATATCCGGATACTGGTATCCACATATAATAAGTCCGTCGTCACACAAATCTGCAGCCTGTGCAGCCTGTGCTCCGGTCGTACATATCTGGGTTACATTGATACCATGTCGAACCAAAAGATTTTTTATGCTTTTTGCCTCTTCTATCTTCGCAAATAATACAATTACATTTACCAAAACAATAACCTCTCACCCGACCGGTTTCAGTCCTTTATATTTTCATAGAACACATCGATTCTATAATATAGTAACACAGGCACCCAAAAATGGGTGTCTGTATTACTTCCTTGATACTTCTTCGCTTTTAATCAGACATACTTGCGATCGATCAGACTTTGTAAAGGTAATTGCTGATTTCCCATTCAGTAACCTGTCTGGTATATTCATTCCATTCATCTAACTTTGCCGATGTATAACGTGTAAAGATATGCTCACCAAGCGCTTCCTTCATAAACTCACTGTCTCTCATGCATAAAACAGCTTCTCTTAAGTTAGCAGGAAGACTCTCGATATGTCTTGCCTTCTTCTCTTCTCTTGTTAATTCAAAGATATTGCTGTCAACACTTGGTACAAGCGGAAGCTGTCTCTTGATTCCGTCTAATCCGGCTCTTAAACATACAGCCATTGCCAGATATGGATTTGCTGTCGGATCCGGGCAACGCAACTCTACTCTCGTTCCTGCTCCTCTTGCACTCGGAATACGGATCAGTGGGCTTCTGTTCTTTGCCGACCATGCAATATAAATCGGTGCTTCATAGCCCGGAACCAGTCTCTTATATGAGTTTACTAATGGATTGGTGATCGCTGTCATCTCTCTCATATGTTCCATGATACCTGCGATAAAGTAATATGCCTCTTTGCTTAATCCAAGCTTATCGCTGCCATCTGCAAATATATTCTTGCCATCCTTGGACAAGGACATATTCATATGCATACCCGAGCCACATACGCCATACTTTGGCTTTGGCATAAATGTAGCACACAGACCATGTTTCTTGGCAATTGTCTTAACAACGAGCTTAAATGTCTCGATGCTATCGGCGGTCTTTAATGCCTCACCATATTTAAAATCTATCTCATGCTGTGCAGGAGCAACCTCATGGTGGGAAGCTTCAATCTCAAATCCCATCTGTTCCAGTGTCAGTACCATGTCTCTTCTGGCATTCTCACCGAAATCAAGTGGTCCAAGATCAAAATAGCTTGCACGCTCGTAAGTATTCGTTGTTGGTAATCCATTCTCATCTGTCTGGAACAGGAAGAACTCACATTCAGGACCTACATTCATCATGTAACCCATATCAGCAGCTTCCTTCAACGCCTTTTTCAGAACATATCTTGGATCACCTTCAAACGGAGTGCCATCCGGCTTATAAACATCACAGATCAGTCTGGCAACCTTACCCTGCTGTGGTCTCCAAGGGAAAGTCTCATATGTATCATAATCCGGATAGAGATACATATCAGATTCCTCGATTCTTGCAAATCCCTCAATAGAAGAACCATCAAACATAATCTTGTTATCCAGAGCTTTTTCGATCTGACTTGAAGTTATAGCAACATTCTTAAGGTCTCCAAAAATATCAGTAAACTGAAGTCTGATAAATTCTACATCATCTTCTTTTACCATCCTTAATATGTCTGCTTTCGTGTACTTACCCATAATATACTCCTTTTCATTACTTAATGTTGATATAATGCAGCGTCTGGTTATATAAAAGTATTCCACTGTTGCATTCTTTCATGTGAACAGAATCCATCCACATTAAAGTTCTTAATAATCATAAACGCATCCCTTAGTTTTGTCAACGAAAACCACTACTTTATCATACGGCTTATCAGCCAAATATCATCACATAACCGGCAACGTCCATTTTCTGTTTTTATCTTTTTTTCTTTGTAAATACTATATTACCGATAAACACCGCAAGCCCGCCATAAACGACCGCTTCTATCAATCCTGTTACTGTTTCTCTCATGGTGGTATCCGTATGATCGATATAAGCAAACTGTTCAATTGCGGATAAGAGCCAGTATTTGCGAAGAACAACATCTCCATCAGCAAGAATCTGATCCAGGCCTGTTATCATTGTTGAGAATAAAAGTACAATAATGAGATTCACCGCAACTGCCATTCCTGCATTTTTTATATTCATCGCAACTGCCATATAGATATAGGAAGAAACTACATACATAACAAGCATTAAAAGAAACACTCGGATAAATCCTGTCACATCCTCGCGTTCGATCGTTCCATGCCAGAATATCGCCCCGGCAATCAACGATACTGCTACATATAAAAGATAACTGATACCTGCTATCACCGTTGTCTCATACAATTTAGCCATATAGATCTGACATGCCTGATACCCACGTTCCATCATCAGCGAATAGATTCCATTCCGTTTCTCCGCCCCTATCATAATCGTGATCACAATCGCATATAAAATGGAAAGCACCTGCATCAGTGAAACAGCAATTCCCGCACAATCAAACAGGTTTATATCTGTAAATGCATCAAGATCCGTATCGTATCCACCTGCTGCTTCCATCAGTTCTCCGGATATAATATGTGTTGCAGCATAAAATAATGCAAATCCAACCAATACCATTCCAATGATCACAATGCATGCAATACGAAATGTCTTATTCTTCCTGATCCTGTAATTCTCTGCACGAATGATCTGATTCATCATCTGTTTCCTGCCTTTCCGTCTTACCTGTTATTTTCTGTACAGCTTGTTATTTTAATCTACTAAACCTGTTAATTCCTCTAATGTATTCTGGTTCTGTCTTTCCTCTTGTTTATTATTCCGAGCTGCTATATTTGTTTTAAAATTTTACTTGATATTCTACACTTATGCTATTTGTTTACATAGATTTTTGGAATCGTGTAATAATATAATTCTCAACTGCTTCCTCGCTACCTGCCTGCTGAAGCAGTTCTTCCCTTGTATATTCCATACGGATCCTGCCATGATCCATAACCAGATACCGATTGCAGAGCTTTACCAATTCACCGATCACATGACTGCTGATCAATATTCCGATTGACCGATTCTCATGCATTGCCAACAGACATTCTTCCAGATCCTGCATTCCCTGTACATCCAGACCGTTTAACGGCTCATCTAAGATCAAAAGTCTCGGACCACCGAGCATTGCAACTGCTATGCCAAGTCTCTGTTTCATTCCAAGTGAATACCTGCCAACCAATTTCTTTCCGGCTTCTGCAAGCCCCATCTGTTGCAACAGACTCTCATATACCATTTCATCCTCTACTCCAAATAATCTACCGAAATATCGAAGATTCTCGATTCCAGACATATCGGTATATATATTAGGATTCTCTATCAGCGTTCCTACATCCTGAGTTCTTCGTTCTCCTGAAAAAATAATTTCTCCCGAATCAACCGGAATGCTTCCTGCAATCGCCCTCATCAATGTCGTTTTACCTGCTCCGTTGCTGCCCACCAGCCCAATGATATCTCCTGTCCGGATAGACAATGACACATCATCCAATACTGTACATTCCTTATATTTTTTTGTAATATGATCCATCTGTACGATCTTCTCTGCCATAGAGGTCTCCTTGCATTCTTTTTGTGCTATTCTCTTTTTCATATTCCTGATTATTCATTTGTTTTTTATCTAACAATATAACTATATCTTCTATATTATATAATATCTTTAATCAAATTTAAATCCCGGATGGTTCAAGACATCAATATTTCGTTAAATGAGTCAGGCATAGATTTTCGTGTAAATACAAAATCTATGCCTTGCTTATTTAATGTAAAAAAGGATGATTGTGAATCACTTCACAACCATCCTTCATTTTTTCAGATTGTATGCACCTTATGGTGTAACCAATGAATATAGATTAATCTACTACGTATGGTAAAATTGCAATCTGTCTTGCTCTCTTAACTGCTACAGTTAAAGCTCTCTGATGCTTAGCACAGTTACCGGTAATTCTTCTAGGAAGAATCTTACCTCTTTCAGAGATATATCTCTTTAACTTGTTTGCATCTTTATAATCGATAACAGCAGTCTTATCTGCACAGAATACACATACTTTCTTTCTTCTACGAATATTTCTTCTCTTCATTGGAGCGTCTGCTCTATCTGTCTTTGTATAAGCCATTGTATTTACCTCCTTCTTTACTTGAATGGTAAATCATCCTCTATACCTTCCGGAATACTCATAAAACCTTCTGCGCTTGCATTTGCAGGTGAAGGTCTGCCAGCTGGCTGATAATTTCCGCCATCTGATGAAGAACTTCCTTTGCTCTCAGCAAATTCCTGATCTTCGATAACAACATCTGTTGTATATACTTTGTTTCCATCTTTATTGGTATAACTGCCTGTCTGGATTCTTCCAGTAGCCACAATCTTTGTACCCTGTTTCAGATACTTTTCAGCAAATTCTGCCGAACGGCCAAAAGCAACACAGTTAATAAAATCTGCGGTCTGATCACCATTTCTGTTAAAACGTCTATCTACAGCGAGAGTGTATCTGGCAATTGCCATCTGATCATTCCCCTGAGAATATCTGATCTCTGGATCTCTTGTTAAACGACCCATTAAAATTACTTTATTCATACGGAATTCCTCCTATTACTCAGCGTCTAAACGAACGCAAAGATATCTGAGAACAGGCTCCATGATACGAACATTAGCTTCAAGCTGTGCTGGTACATCAGCTTCTGCATCGAACTGAATGAAGTAATAGTAAGCTTCGCCCATCTTCTGGATCTCATAAGCAAGCTTCTTAAGTCCGCAGTCTTCAACATTAGTGATAGTTGCATTAGCTTTCTCGATGTAAGCCTTTACTTTCTCAACTGCTGCTGTTCTAGCATCCTCATCAATCTTTGCATTAACTACTAAAGTTAACTCATACTTGTTCATGTAATTGCACCTCCTTATGGTCTCTGGCCCATATATGATATATGAGCAAGGAAATATATGATTATTAACACATCACAGAACAAAATAATATCATAAAAATCCCAGGGGTGCAAGGATTTTTTCTATTATTTCAATACTTTTTTTACTACTCTATAAAACCTTTAAAATTCTTTTCAACCAGTTTTCTCGGTACCATCACCTGATGATCGCATCCTTTACATTTCAAACGAAAATCCATACCAACGCGAAGAATCTCCCATTCATTAGCACCACATGGATGCGGCTTCTTCATCTTAATTACCTGACCAACATTAAACTCCATACCGCACACTCCTTATTTATTAACATCAGACCCTTTTATGTACCTTCTTATATAAAACAAAAAGCTGAAACCATAACGATTTCAGCTTTTCAAAGTCGTGCCCAAAGCTGGAATCGAACCAGCGACACGAGGATTTTCAGTCCTCTGCTCTACCGACTGAGCTATCTGGGCAAAATTGCGGGGGCAGGATTTGAACCTACGACCTTCGGGTTATGAGCCCGACGAGCTTC
>ERZ1034976.112-NODE-112-length-73923-cov-16.776507_pt1 | contig 73923 bp, 63 predicted proteins | sample MGYA00520623_ERZ1034976 | MGnify/ENA primary metagenome ERZ1034976 (study PRJEB33766, sample SAMN09781774) | gut metagenome | biome: gut microbiome | host: Homo sapiens | place: Madagascar | study: EMG produced TPA metagenomics assembly of the PRJNA485056 data... | reverse complement strand
TTATAATCATATTTCGGCTACTGAATATTACACTTATGTTTTCATTCTGTAACTCAAAAATATTACCTATCAATGAATACAGTTTTGCATTCTGTGAATCAGCATCATCACAAGAAAGAATGGTATTTTGGATCATATACGGTTTATGATCGTCGGATTCATCTAAATATACATGTAACTTATGCCCTAAGGAAAATAACATACCAACAGCATTCATTATTACTTGCGCCACTTTTTCTTTCCTGTAAAGGAAATAATTATCGCTCCCTGCACATAACAATTTATCATAAATTAATGCAGACACAGATCCTGTGGACAACAAATTCATTGTCTTATTTCTAATTTCAGCCACAAATCCATTGTCTTCTTCCGAACCATAAATAAAGAGGATTTCTCCATCACAAACTTCATAAATTTTTTCCAAAGAACTGCTCTTTGATGTTGCTTTTTTTCCTTTCAAACATTCCTGTGCTATCGTAAATTTACCTGTTTTATTTTTTGATAAAGTGATTTCATACTGATAAAGAAGCAACTCTCCACCACTCTTTACCATAAACTCTGCTTCCAGCGAAAGTTCTCCGACTTTTTTGTTAACAATTGCATCTAAATGGTTCTGTGTAATTGGATTATTCAAATACCCTGTATCAATAATAAGATTACGCAAAATCTCCACGGAAGTCACAATTCCAGACTTACCGGATCCATTCATACCATAAATTCCCTTAATGTTATATTCCTGTGTGTCCGGCTCCTTATTGATTGTCTTCTTATAAAAAGACAACGAAACCGTTTTATCCAAAGTCTTAATTCCCTTAACGGAATAATTTGTCAAATAAATATCCTTCATTCTGGCAGCCCTCCATCTTTGTTTCCAATATAGCACAAAAGGATAGAAAAATAAATACAAAATGTATTTTTCTATCCTTTGCAATCATAATTCCTTAAACTTCGCCTGCATCGTTGGATTATTTTTGGTAAGCTTCTTTACGCTGACTTCATCCACCTTATTATTTGCAATTCTAAGCTGATTATCAGATCCCAGAAGTTCCTTCTTGACCTTCTGCAAATGGTCAATGGTCTTATCGATTTCATCAATGGCTTTATCAAAATGCGTATGCGCAATATTATAGTTTCTGCTAAAATCATTTTTAAACTGCATTAAGCTGTCTTCAAAATTGGAGATATCAATATCCTGATTTCGGATCACTTCCAGCTCCTGCTTATAGACCAGCGCGTTCATGGCAGCATTCCGAAGCAACGTAATCATCGGAATAAAACATTGTGGACGCACAACATACATTTTATCGTATTTATAAGAAACATCTACGATTCCGCCGTTGTATAGCTCACTGTCTGCTTCGAGCAACGATACCAGGACTGCATACTCACACTTTTTCTCTCTCCGGTCTTTGTCCAGTTCCTTGAAAAAATCCTCATTTTTATGCTTCGTCGCAGTCTCATCCATCTCATTTTTCATTTCAAACATGATGGAAATAATTTCTACGCCATTTTCATCACATTCGCGGTAGATATAATCTCCCTTGCTGCCGCTTCTTGCGTCGTTATCCTTCTCAAAATAAGCGTTTCTGAATGCAGTGGCTCTCAGCTGATTAAACTGGATCTCACAATGCTGCTCTAACGTCTCTCCGACCATCTTGGTTGACATACGTGTCTTCAGATCTTTATAATATGCAATTTCATCATCCTTTTGTGTCAGAAGAAACTGTGCCCGATCCTTCTCCTGCGTGAGTTTTCCCTCAAGATCGCGCTTTTCATCTTCCACCTTTTTTACAGCTTCCATTACCGCAATCTTCTTTTTATCTTCACTGCTGTTTAGATCATTTTGTAAAGAAGTAACTTTCGCTTCCTCTTTTTTCAATCGCTCCTGCAATTTCTTAATCTCTTTTTCGTATGCCTCGCGATCTTTTGTCTTAATCTCATTCTCTTTTGCTTCAAGCTCAAGTTCATGTTTCTCACGCATGTGCTCTTCCATTTCGGCCACTCGTGACTTCAAATCCTTCTGAAATTCTTTATCTCTGATCTGCTGAATGATAGAACTAACCTCTGTATCATCCACAGTAAATGCCTGTCCACAATGCGGACATTTTAATTCTGCCATATACTGCCCTCCCTGTTCCGCTCATTTAAAGTGATCTTTGCCTACCGGCCCGCAACAATCCGGAATACTTGTTCCGCCGTAAAACGCATGTTTTCATATGCGGTCTCTTCACGCATGGCATCTTCCAGCGAAAGCACGCCCGGAAGAATGGAAAATACACCATCCACCAGCGGCCTGTCCTTCTGCAAAGTATGCGCTCCTTCCGGCTCGACGCTGCCTGCCAGCACGAATACCTTGCAGTCATGTGCTTTTGCGCGGCGTGCGATACCGACAGGAGCTTTTCCCATCGCGGTCTGTCCGTCAAAACGCCCCTCTCCGGTTACAACGATATCGGCATCCTGCAACTGTTCCTCCGGCAAAACCGCATCCAATACAATTTCCACGCCCGGCCGCAAACAGCCCTGCAGATACGCAGCAAACGCAAATCCAAGTCCTCCTGCCGCCCCGGCACCCGGCTGGTCGCGAAAATCTTTGCCAAGTGTCTCCGCAGAAATATCTGCCAGATGCGAAAGTGCGGCATCCAACTTTAAAACCATATCGGGATCTGCACCTTTTTGCGGAGCAAAAATAAAACTTGCCCCCTGCGGTCCACACAGCGGATTGGTCACGTCGCAGGCAATTGCAAAGTGACTTTCGGCAAGACGCGGATCAAGTTCTGAACAGTCAATCGATGCAAGTTCTGACAGCTCACAGGCTCCCGGTGCGATATCCGTTCCATCCGCTTTGCGGAAATGACAGCCAAGCGCATGCAGCATACCGGTGCCTCCATCGTTGGTCGCACTGCCGCCGATTCCAATGATAAAATTCCGGCACCCCTGATCCAGTGCATGGCGGATGAGTTCCCCCACACCGTAGGTTGTCGTTTTCATCGGATTGCGCGCCTCTGTCGGAACAAGAGGAAGCCCGGCGGCCTCTGCCATCTCAATCACTGCTGTCTGATCCGGCATAATTCCATAGGTTGCCTCCACCGGCTGACCGAGCGGACCGGTAACCGGAATCGTCACATATTTTCCCTTAAGACCAGATACCAGCGCAGCCACGGTTCCTTCTCCGCCGTCTGCCACCGGCCTGACGGATACAGTCGCGTCCGGCAACGCACGGAGAATTCCCTGCTCTGCGACGGTGCCTGCCTGAAGGGAGGTAAGGCTGCCTTTAAAAGAATCAATTGCTACAATAATATTCATAAGAACTCCTTTTGAGGTTGTTATTTTCACTTTGTAGAACTTTTCTGATATTAAAATCATGAACGGTACTATTTTAAATATTCCATTTTAGATGTCTATGGATTTTAAATATGATTATAAATTATTATGTGTGATATTGTTGACACGGTTTTATTGTCTTATTCACATTTCCATTTTAACACTAATTGAGAAGCTTCTTCTTTTGTCACATGATAATCTCCCCTCTCCAATATCAAAGTCGCTAACTTTAAAAGCTCCTGCTCCGTAAAATCTTGTACAAGTTGCATTTTATCATAGTTATCTATTATATTTTTTGCAATATTCTTGTTTGTATATTTATCCCTCGACAGCATATTAAATTGCCATCCTTCATTCTCACCAGATGATCTCCATTTTCCAGCCATTTTACATATATAACGCAAATGGTTTTTCTTATTTGCTATGTATAATTTTATATATTTATTTTTCTCTTCCGGTTCTATTAATTCCCATAATGCAATAATACTCTCATATGCATTATCCTCTACACTGTCTAATTTATCTATGATTTTGTGAACTCTTTCGATAAAAGCGATCTCTATTTTACATACTTGTTCTTCAGAAATTATTTTTGCTTGATCACTCTTTTGTTCTAAATTATGTCTACCATATGCTTGCTCTATTCTATGAAGTTCTGAACACACAGCACCAAATTGATACACATCTCCATTTTTGACCAAATCTTCTAAAAGATTATAACGTTCTTGTTCACAATCAATTTTTTCCAAGAGTGCTTTTCCACAAGCCTCAACTTTATCTATTTTCGAAAAAATAAATAGTTCATTTTCTGAATCTTCACTTAATTGATATTGCATTCTATACAAACATCTTAGTATTACTTTCAATCTTTCCTGAGATATTGTATCTATCAATGCATTTAGTTCATCAATAAAATAACGAATATGTCCCTCTGTATCAATTTTGTTGATCATTTCCACTAATTGCTTTTCTCTATACAAATTAATACATTCATTTATTGTAGTTCGCGAAATAGGAATATCCGTTAAATCTAATTTAAAATACAAGTCGAAATGTTCTGAATGTGCCGCTCTCATTCTTGCTTGTGCACCATTATCTGGAGCATAAATGCTGGTTTCATTCACAGCATCAGCAAACACTGGAAACAATGTTGCTACAAAGGCCATTGCACGTACCGATTCAATACCATTATTTTCAAAATTTTCAACATACTTTTTTCTTTTATATTCCGAACTTTCCCCTGATCTTTCCAAATAGTATAATCCTGTTCCACATAATATATCTTTATGATTAGCAATCCATTCATATAATTTGGGGTCCAAAACTGATATAGTTGTCAGTGCAATCAAATCCTCTATACATGTTTCTTTTGCCAACATACTGAACCTGAACTGAAATGTATTTATTATGCGATTAACATCTCTTAATGTATGAATAAATGGATCAACACACTTTTCAAATACTACATTCCAATAATCCTTATTAATATCTACTGTTACCCTGTTCTCTTCGATCACATCATTTAATTTTTCAAGTAACATGTTTTGCACACTCTGCTTATTTAAATATGGAATTTCAAATGGAATTTGAACAATCTTTTCTAAATATTCATCTCCGTTATATTTATGCACCTCTTCTAACGCTCGACAAACGACTTCACGATCCATTGACAATATATAAATTATATTTGGAAAATCTGCCACCTGTTTAACTAACTGAAATACATCTCTGATTTGAGAATTTGTTAATCTATCAACATCATCAATAACTACAACTGTTTTTTGATTTTGTGCTAATAATGCTTTCTCCAGTTTTTCTTTTACTTCTTCTAAACTTTCTTTTTTTAATAATTTTTTTGAGCAGAATCGTGCAAATAATTTACTTCCTCCAAATACCTTCTTTCCAATAACAGGAAATTTTTCAACTCCTTCAAATATATCTGCATAATCTTCTAGAAGTTTTCCAATATTCTTCTTTATTACTTCACTTTTATTGCTATTTAAATTTGATTTCAAACATTCAAAAAATAAGGTAATTAAATCATTTTTATCAGAATAATTCCAAGGTAAAAATTTAATAACAATTGGGGGATTTTCATCTTTGGCAGAAATTTCTTTGAGTTCTTGCATTGCCATGTTTATTACAGAAGTCTTACCAGTTCCCCATTTTCCATATAAACCGATTACTAAACCTTCTACTCCCATATATCTATATATAGCTTGTCCCAAATGTTTAGAAAATGAACTTCTCCCTAAACGATCCTGCTGTATATTTTTAATTGCACAATCTGGATTATACAATACTCATACCCCCGTTAAATAAATCAAGTTACTCCAACTTATTCTATCACTGCTCCTAGTACTTCGACTAAAAAGGTTTTTAAAGTAATAATTTCCATACTTTGAATAATTGCTGTTCCCTCCGGTTGTAAACAATAACTCGTATATATTTTTGAATTAAACTCATCATTATTGGATTCAAATTTATCGTTCTTATTTATTTTTAGTGTTGTATTGAATGATTCCATATCTTCAACAATTTCATTTTTCATCACATCTAAATCATAACATATAAATTTATAAATATATCTAAATGGATGATTTATTTTTTTAGTCAATGTTCCCTTTAATTCAATATACTTTGGTGTTCCCATGTAATCCACAACAAAATCTATTCCCTTGGTTGTATTGTAGTCCATCATACTGAACTTGAATAAATCGGGATAATGTTCCATTATTGTAAGCAAAACAACAAATGTTTCCGATTCTGAATATCCACTACGTGTTTTAGTCGGCTCTAAAATCTCTGTTCCATCTGGTAAAAGAATCTTTTTCCTTGATTTGCTAGAAATATATCTCTTTTTCAATTCTTTAGCATCTGAATCGATTGAAGATATGGTCTTTTCCATCAATTCCCAGCCTTGTCTTTCTTGCATAGCATCATTTATTCGTTTACTTCTAAAGACTTTGTTTACTTCTTTTTTTATTAAATCTAACTTTTCAATATCTGTATTCCTAATAGATCCCCTATTAGCTGTCAATTGAAACTCATCACAATCAATAAAAGCCTGCATGTAAGTATATGATCCAACACCTTTTCCACCAATTAGCCAATCATCCACTTTTTCAACCGGGACTCCACCTTTACAAGCCCATAAACCATATCTTTCACCATCTGTATGATTTTCTTCAGTACTTGCCCTCCCTTGTTTTGACAACAATAAATCATATCTTCTCTTTGTTTCATATCCCTCTAAACTAATAATGAGCTGAAATGATAAACTTCCTGTTGTTATTGTTTCGTTAAATACCACTTTACTATAGAACATATATGCTGCCTTATTACTGCCAATTTGTTTAGCATATTTCTTCATTGCGGTATCTGTAATTCTTTCTTCTGGGAAATAATGACCAAAAGGTATTTCTTCAAAATCTCCAAATTCTGTATCAACAAATTCAGGAACAGGATCACAATCAGAAAGTGTCTTATACTTATCTCGAAAATTTTCTTTCAATAGACCACTTAAATAAAATTTTATTTCTTTATTCTTCAATCTTTCATTATACGCAGTTTCAACAGTACCTATAATTGAATACCACATACAGTAATCTCTTAAATATATATGATTCAATTTAAATCTAGTATACTGTGTTCCAAAATAACGTGGAGCAATAATCCTAACAAAAAATCCAGACGTCCAATCACTCGGTAATGAAATATTCAAATCCATTGGTTCCATAAAATCAGAATAAAACAACTGATGATTTTCCGCAATTTGTTCAATTGGATTTTCTAATTTAACAGCCCAGTACTCCCCACCTTTTGTTTTTGAACAAATATGTACTGCGTCAGCATTGAAAAATACTTTTGCACCATGCCCTTTATAACCATGCTTTCCATTAGGCACAAAATCCGCTGTTACCTTACTTGAATTAGCAACATCAAAAAAAGAGCTTATGTAATTTTTTGACAAGCCATTACCATTATCAATTATATCAATAATTAATGAATTTCCACTAATTTTACGTTGTTCGTAAACATTTATATATATTTTAGAAGCATTTTCGTCAAAAGAATTTTGAATGCCTTCACGAAAAATTTCTAGTGGATCACCAAAATCTGTAATAATTTGATATAATTCATAGCCTTCATTTACTCTAACTTTTCCCATTTTCTCTCCAATCTATAATGCATAACACCCATATAATTATTTTCACATTATCAAAAGTTGTATATCACTGTATCATAAGTTTAATTTATTTATACGCTATTTTTTAACAAACTTTCCCCCTATACTCTTTGCATAATACTGCTCCAAATCCTCTTCCATCTGTTCCTTCACTCTCTCAAAATCCTGCGTACTCATTTTGATAAACAACGCGTGATTCATAGAAATCACATTCAAGTCCTTTGAATAATACAGGAATCGTTTACGTTCAAATTTTTCAAATGGATTTGTCAGCATATTGCTTTTAATATATTTCCGGTCTTTCAATCGCTCTGCATTATATGGGCAGCTTGTCCGATCTACCGGAAGCCCTTTATCAATCCTGTCCTGATAAAAAGCAATATAATCCGTGAGCACAGCATCAATTTCTGCGTCTCCAATTTCATTCATATTTTTTAGGAACGAAAGAAGAAACGGCATCTTGTAGGAAAGACTATAATCACGTTCTTCCAGGAAATCAAAGAAATCCGTTTTAATTGTATCTTCCGTATGTTCTGCAATATGATTTTCCTCACGGATCTGCTTCACATGTTCTGGTGCAAAAAGATAAATTTTTCTACTTCCAAAAGCAATCATTTCATCTGGAAAAATTTTACCTTTTGTAACCCAACTGGTAATTGTTCCAGTGCTTAAATAAAATTCTCTCGCTAACTGTTCCTGATTTAAGTAATCACCGTATTTTTCTTCGAAAGTTTCAATGTCCACCTGCACAATACGTTCTACTGTTTCGTGCAGTCCATCTACTTCTATCATATCTCCCACAGAATAATCTCTTTTTAAAATACTTCCGAATGCTGTATAAAATGGATTCGCAAAAATTGAATGCATGGAACATGGTTTTGCCATGGCACCATATTCATCTACCACATCAATGACAAACACGTTTGTTTTTGTATTTGTGCGTCGAAGTCCTCTGCCAATCTGTTGCATATAAAGAACCTTTGAAAGCGTCGGCCGTGCCATTACCAAAATTCCAAGTTCCGGATAATCCCATCCCTCCGAAATCATTTCACAGGCACACAGAAAACGTATCTTTTTCTCACGGAACTGTTGCATAATTTCATCTGTATTTTTTGCTTTTCTGGTATATGCCTTTGCCGAAAGCCCTTTTGCATTTAATACACGCTCCATTTCCTGTGCATGACTCGTATTCGCACAAAATACTACGCCCTGCAGCTGTCCTGCTTTTCCTTCTGAAAAATAGTGTTGCAAAACATCTGCAATCAATTCATTTCTGGATTTTACACGAATGCTCTTTTCCAAATCGGCATTAACATAATCTTTGCCATTAAACCGAATATGACTCAAATCCAAATTGGTTTCAATACGGTATACATTTGCCTCTGCAACAATTTTCTTTTGCATTGCGTCAACCAGAGATAATCCCGTTTTGTAATTACCAAATACTGTCTCCAGCTTCTTTTTATCCGGTCGTTGATCTGTAGCTGTAAGACCAATCAAAAAATCCGGAGTAAAATACTGAATTACACGTTTTAAAACCGGTGAAACAGCATGATGTGCTTCATCTACTACAATATAATTGTATTTCTCCTGTGCACATTCCTGATAGTGTCGCATCATATAAGCAAAAGAACGAATTTCTATTTGTGCCTGCAAATCCGGAAGGGATTTCTCTACACGATGTTTCCAGTCATCGATAATATTCGTATTTGGTGCCATAATAAGCGCATGAAATTCTGGATTATGTCTGGAAAAAATGCGAAAATCTTCTTCAACAATCTTGGATTTTCCACTTGCTGTAGGAAACACAACCAAAAATGTGTTTATGCCAGCAGCACGTTGCTTTTGAATTTCTTCGAGTGTATTTTCCTGATGCTCATATAATTTTACCGATCGATCCGCAAGGATTCCATTTGCCTCAAAATCATTTGTATTTTCTCCAAAGAATAATTTAATGTCATCTTGCATCCGATTTTTAAACGCACAATCTTCTTTTGAAAATCGAAATAACTTAATTCCCCATGCGGTACATGTATTCTGCTTTTTTAATTGTTTACGATACTTATCAAGTCCAATCGCCTGCGGATGATGATACTCCCGCCCATTTTCTTCCACGGCTTTATTTCCATGTTTTGTATGTAGAAAATAATCCAGGAAATAATTGTTGCCTTGATTATCTATAATTCCATACTCACGGGATAAGTATTTCAAACCATCCATACCATATACTTCTGCGAAATTATCTTCAAAATCAATCTCTAATGGTGAGGCATCTGCTGAATCCGAACGATCAACAACATATTTTTGTGGCGTGCCCGTTCGTTGTTCAGAGTCTTTAAGTACGGTATCAATGTTATCCATATCTTCTTTTAAAAAGCGATACAATTTTTCATAGCGATTCATATAGGAATTTTGCTTATCAGTAATCAAAGTGTAAGGGAAAGCCTTTTTACCTTCCTCCAAGCTGCATATTCCATCATCAATAATTATGACCTCCTGGTCTTTTGCATAAAAATAACTTGCACCACCATTTGGATATGTTACCGTTTCTACCAGATCATATTGTCCATTTTCCAGCTTTAATACTTTATCCATTCGTCACACTTTCCTCAGTATAAGATTCAGCCATTGTTCTGATTCACGTCCCGGTCTTACATCCCCTGTCAGCCATTGTTCTTCTATTTTCACATGACCTATACCTCTTAAAAATCTATCAAATGTTTCTTCTGTAAAGTCAGTAAAATATCTTCCATTTCGTTCGCCCTCGAATGTTCCATACTTAAAAGATGTGTAAATCACTCCGTTATCTTTCAATGCATGCAACATTCGTTTCACTACATTTTCAAGTTCATCTTTTGACAAATGTAAAATAGAGGAACAAGCCCAGATACCATCATATTTCTTCTGCTCGTCCAGCTCCTGAAATAACATATGTTTAACTGGAACTCCTGCATATGCACTTGCTAATCTGCACAATTCTTCTGAACCATCTGTGGCTTCCACTCTATATCCGTGATCCATAAAATACTTTGTATCACGACCAGATCCACAACCAAAATCTAAAATAAGTGCATTGGACTGTAACAATGCAAGGAACTTGTCCTGCGTTGTTGAGAAGTCTACCATCCGTGTTGTAGCAGAAAAGACTATAGCATTTTCATTGTAATATTTTAACGTTGTATTTTCACTGAACTCTTTCTCTAATCTTCCCATATATACTCCCTGTTCCTTTTATCCAACTAATTTTTCTAACCACTCTGCAATTATTTTTCTTTCTCCGCTACCATTTGTTTGAAAACGCAACAATGGTATTTGATATAATTGCAATATATGATTCTTCAATATATCCCTTGATGCTTGCACTGTTCCATTCTTATGATATTCATACCCGTCAACTTCAATTGTCAATACCGGCTTTTTACTAATTCTGTTGTATATAAGAAAATCTAAATGTGTAGCTGGATTCATTACATATTTGCATTCCTGCTCATTTAATAATTCCAGATTTCTTATCAACATGTTCATCGGAAAATGGCATATGACATCCAAACTGGAATACCTATTATCTCTTAAAAGATCTTCAATTAATACATACATTAAATTTTCCGAATCATATTCTGATATTTTCTTATGATTCCTCAAAAATTCTTTTCTTTCCTCGGTATACTGCTTGTACAAATAATCAAAAATAGAATAAATTTGACTATCCATAACCTCAAAATTGTTATATTCAATATAATTAATCAGGTCAATAATATTGCTCTCTTTTGACTGTTCATTTCCTGTGACAACCAGTACAAGTTTTTTCTTTGCTCTTGACACAGCTACATTAATCAAATATGGATCATCTGCAAAATCAGATATCTCATCATCTACCGTTGATATGATGATATTATCCTTTTCCTTTCCTTGAAACTTATGTACCGTAGCAACATCAATTCCATCAATTTGATTAGAAGTTGCTTTTACCTGATTCTTGTATGGTGCTATAATTCCTGTTTCACTCTTTTCTAAATTAAACTTTGGTATTATTTCATCTTTGATTACATCTATCTGTCTTTGACTATAATGATTTCGTTCATGGTTACCCGGAACTGTTTTTATTACTGACAAAACATCTTTTTCGCCTTTATCTTCTGTCATTATAATCAATTCCCCACGATAAAATTTTTGATTGCAGAAATTAATAATTTTAGGATGACATCTGTAATGTTCTCTCAATAATGTTTGTGTCACATTTGGCATGACTTCCAAAACAGATTGTAAAAAACTTTTTGTAAACCGATAACCTTCGTTCAGGTGATAGCTTTCAAATATAAAATTTGCTTTATTTCTTGTATTCTCAGTAACAACATTTGGTAATTGTTTTGTGTCACCTACAATAACCACATTTCTTGCACAGGAAAGAGCCAATGCTCCAGTTGCTATATCAACCTGCGAAGCCTCATCCATAATAAGATAATCATACACAACATCTGCATTCAGGCTATCTCTGGATGAAAATGTAGTACTTAAAATAACTGGATACTCCTGTAGAACTTCATACGGATTTTTCCACAAATCCTTTTCCGTAAATCGTTTACGTTGACTGTTTTTCCCATACTTCCATGCCAATTGATCCTTTAAAATCTGCATCGAATCATTGCACAAAGTATCTAGTAAATTTTTATTCGCACAATTCAGATAATTTTCAATATCTTGTATCTCTCTTAACAGTTCCATATTTTTTGTATCATAATACATAAATTGAAAAGTTGTAATTATCTTTGATATGTCCTGCTTATAAAAGTTCCAGTTTGTAATTCCATACTTTAAATAACTTCTGATTTTAAACCAAAAATTTATTCTGCTATTTTCCTCCGAAATAAATTGGCATTCCTGCCATAATTCCATCCATTGTTTTGAACTAATATTTTTCTTAAACTTTAGCTTTTGAACTTCAACATCTGTTTCCTCAACATAATGTTTGAAATACTCTAATTCCGTTACTAATTGTGCATTTTCCTGTCTTAAACCTGCTAGTCTTTCCTGTTTATCGAACACATTTTTTAACTGCTTTGACTCTTCTATTATTTTATTTTGCATAATATCCCTGTTTCCATTTATTTTCCAAAATGAAAAGTCAGGATAGTTTGCATTTTGATTTTCAATAAAATTTTTCTTATTATCAGCTTTTCCCAGTGTTGCAGCAATGAATCCCAAATTATATTTGGGTGAACACAGTTTTTCATATACGTTTTCTGTGGCAGAATTATTATTAGAAACTATTTGAACAGTTTTCCCTTGTAATATTATATTCGCTATTATATTTAATATTGTTTGTGTCTTTCCCGTTCCAGGCGGGCCTTGAATAACACTGATTTGATTTTCCATAGCATTTTTCACAGCCTGATATTGACTGTTATTGCACCCAAACGGAAAAATCGGTACATAATTGCTATTTCCATCAAATGTCCGTAGTGTAGATGGATTCAAATATTTTGCTAATGCAACATCATTTCCAACATAAGACATTTTTTTAAATTTGTTAGCCAATATTTTTTCGCCACTTTGTTCATTTTTTATGTCACATAAGTCTGCAATTTGCTTTATATAATCAAAAACATTTGCAGATTTCTTTTCTCCCAAACATGAACTTCTGATTCGCAAATCATTGCGACGATAATCTCTCTCTTTTCCATTTTCAAAACAAATATGCCAATAAAAATCCATCTGCGAACCAAATTCATATATTTCAGTAATACCAGAAAACTCATAACCATTTCTACTAATATGAAACGCTTTTGGATCTAATGATGTTGGATTATTTAACCACACTATATTTCCATATGCATACGAATATTTTTTGCCATTCGTAAACCTGACATCCCACTTTTTAGTATCTGGATTGTAGGTGCAAAATGCGATTTCTGCAGTCTTGATTTCACCCTTTACAAATATCATATTGTCTCTTGTATTCATATGCTTATCACTTTCTTCAGTTGTTCATTATCCGTACAATCATATCTTCTACTAATTATACTCTCCTTGTATTCATATTTCCATATCTTTTCTATTTTCTTAGGCAAAAATAGTCAATTCGAATTAATAAGATATAGCAACCTGAATATAGTTTTTTTTCATGATATATACCAAGATGGATTTGATATGCAAATAGATTGTCACATCGTTATTCCGAGTGGAACTCTCTGATTATTGTAGAGTACTTTGAGCCACCTATCCGGACTTTAAGAACCACCATTTCCGAAAATGGGAATCAATCTAAGCACAATCTCTCGTTTGCAACAGTTTCTGTGAGACTAGATTCTAAATAGTCTTTTTGAACTTTGGCAAAACGATAATAATAATTTGCCAATATTGTTTATGCATATTCTCATGCATGTAACAAATTTACAGTTTTGTTTGTTTCGAAATAAATTTTAAGAAAGGGAGCGAATTATCCTCATATTGTACTCTACATTCTTATATAAAATTATCCTTTATCTAACACTCCCTATTAATTCTCTTAACATCTCAAATGCATTTTTAACTTGGCTAGTATATGATATTCCTTCTGACAATGGAAACATTTCTATCCTTGGTGTTATTTTTTTGCCATCAACTATCTGGCAATTATAAAATGACTCTATCCCACCATTTGCTTCATTAAGTCCATAGAAGACATACAAACCTATGATTTCTGCATTTTCATCAATAGCACTTATGGATGTAAGATATTTATATGTCAAATCTGGCATTAACTGATACTGCACCTTTGTCTTTTTGCTAAATTTTGCATCACAAATTAAATATCTCTCTTTACCATTATTCTCATATTTTATGATATAATCCGGTACATAATAGTGGCCTTGCCTTTCAACTGCGCTCTCTTTATTCAAAGAAATACTATTATTCCTATACAACGCTATCCCATTCACTTTTTTTCGATTTTCATCATAGATTATTGGTTCATAATACACTGTTATCTTTGTATCCTCATTTAAAAAAATATATGTATTATTATAATTATGATTTCTATACCTCCAATTTATCTGTTTAGGGTATGTTACCATTTTAGATTCTATTAATTCATATCCAAACTCTTTAATGTAATTAATAATTTTGATCAAGACATATACCTCATAAATTGATGGTGCACTTATAAAATTTAACATAGCTTTCTCATTAATTAAGTCATATCCAGTTTTTCCAAACCACCTAAGAATGCATGTATAAATCCTATTATACTGTGGTAGATTCAAAAAAATAGCTGTTGGCTCAGGTCTTTTTGCCATTGTAATTCGCTTTACATTCAATATTTGTGTATAAGAAATTATTAATTCATTTAAAACTACTTTTGCATTCTCATAAAGAAGATATGAAGACACAATATACCCATTTTCCGAATGATTTCCAATTTGAAGCAATTGTATATATTCTTTAATTTTTTCATAGAGATTTTTCACCTCATCACATATATGTTGCAAAAAACTTATAACTATTTGATTTTCATATATATCATTTGTTATTCTTTTCTGCATCATAAATGTTTTGGAAGGTAAAAAAAACTGTCTTCCATATTTTATTCCGCTTACTGAATTCTTTAAATATTCAGGATGTTGCGAAATATACTGAATAGTTTTAGAGTCAAATTCCTGCAATTTTTCTATTCGATCCATCACTTCTACTTTTTCAAGTTTATATCTACAATTTGCCTTAAAATATCCATAGTTATTTTCATATACATTCGCAATTTCTTCGAGTAAAACAATCTGAGACCAAAAGTCATCATAACTTTGACTATACAGTTCTCCCACTCCTACAGTTTTAACATCGCGATGCAGAATATCTTCTTGATTTTCATACACATACTTAAGCATTAAATCGAGCGATTTATTAGTATCCGTTGCTTTAATCAAAACTGACATAAGATCAGAATATAACCATTCCGAATAATTGTCATCTTCATATGCAATCAATAATGAAAGCTGTGCAAATCCAATTATTCCTGCAAAAACATAGGTATTTTCTGCGCAAAAATAGATTTTTCCATCTCTATAATCAGTAGCAACAAAATTTTCATTTACATAAACATCAATTTTTTTTATTTTTTTATCACTGTTCAACTTAATAAAATAAATTTCATCACTATATACTTTGTTATGAACGCCAAGAATTTCTTCAACGACATAATGCTTTTTTTCATTATTCAATTTTAAAACTATAGTACTTTCGCTTTGCGAAGTTAATAATATTTCTTCCATAAACAACCCTAAATAAAAAACTGATAATATTTCATTTGCCTATTTCCACGATTTACAATTGACATTAACAGTTCAGCTGAATATGAGAGTCCCTTGTTATCACAATATGTCTTAATTTCCTCCAACCAGCTTTCATATTCATCTCCACTACCAATAATTTTCGGAAGAATTTTTTGTGCAACAGCATAATCTAATGCAACTAAATTAGGTGTATTTCCATACTCATCTTCCTCCATTAAGTTAGATGCTACAATCCAATATTTTTGAATTGCTAAATCAACGCGAGGACTAATATACAAGCCTTGACGTAATAATTTTTCTTTTAAACCATCGTATATCGTTTGAGTTTCCCTATCAAAGTTCTTTCTTTCGTAACCAGCAATTGTAAATACTTTTCTGATCTCATCCCACGTAATATTTTTTACTAATTCTTCCGGAATTTCTTGGCCATATTGTACTGAAATATTTCTTGGCAATGTTATTATCCATGCTCGATCTATTAATCTCGGCGACAGAGTTTCTGTTGTATGATCATTATTGATTGTTGCAAGAAAATGTAACGTTTCAGGTATATGAAATACATTACTATTTCCTAAATTGACTAACGAATTATCACCAAGATCATCGCAAACATTCATAAAGTCTGCCCAATAGTATTCCATAGGGCTTAAATTTGCTTCATCTAAAAGGATTAAGAAAGGCCATTTTTTCAAACCTTTCTTTTGCTCCATATCAAGTAATCTTAGTCCATCAAACACTTCTCTATTATTCTCTTCAAAGGCTTTCGTAAGTGGATTATAATATCCTATAAAGTCTCTCTTCGACGTCCATCCCCTCTCAACAGATACTGGTATATATCTACTTACATCTTTTAATGTTGCTGCTAATTCCTCATATGTATTCAACCCTAATACCCTTGAAATAATGTTACAAATTGATGTCTTACCACATCCGGGCGCACCTGCAAAAACAGTCAAAAAACCTTGTGCAACACATGTGAAAATATTAATAATAACATTTTTTCCATACCCCGGTCGTGAAATTTGAATTGTCTTTACCAGATAGTCAAGTAATTCTTTTTCTTCCATTTCCACTGTCTCAATATTATTTATATCTGTAACCCTATTATTTAATAATTCTTCCTCTTCTTTTGCCTCCCATCCAGCAGCAGCTTGCAACATTTTGCTTGACATAAATCCATCAAATGTAATATCTGCAATTTTTTCTGAATATCCATTTACTAGTTCAACAAAATTGCTCTCAAGATTTTTTGCATCATTCATCAAATGCAATTTGTGGCTATCATAATAAGCGACTTCATCTTTAAGCTTATTAACTTTTTCTTGTAAGGACAAGACCGAGTTTGCGACTTCCAATTGTGCAAGAATATCATCCAATTCTTCCCTTTTTGTTATCAATTCTGCAGTTATTGTTTCATCCGTGTTTTCTTTTCTTGTCGCCACCGATTCAGCATTCTCTTGGACATCTTTTATTTTTGCTTCGATTTCAGACCTCTGTATCTCCAACTGTTCCAATTCAGCTCTTGCATTATCAACTTTTGCTTGTATTGCCCGAACCCCTTGCACCTTATCTAATAAATCCGGTCTTTTTGAGATAATTTCTGTCAAAAGTTGCTCCGTCTGAATGCTATCTTTATTATGTAACAATAATTCACAAATTAAATCAGAAGTTTCAGCATATACTTGTTTCAGACGCTCTTCTGAAGACATAATCTCACGAATTCTTTCAATACGTTGCGTTTTGATTTCATCAGGAATCGAATTGCCAACAATCTGAGATATATCTAAATCGCCAATTATTCTATCAACATCCAGATTCTCATAATCTAATACTTCAGACTTATCCAAAGATGCTTTAAAAGAATCCAATAAATCTTTATCAGAAATAATATCTTTTGCTATTTGAGTTGCATTGTCCTTAATTACATAGTAAACCCATGAATTATATCCTATCCAATTTTCAATATCCATTGAAGGTTCAATCAATACTCTCTCACAATCCGATGCTTTATATCCATAAATAAAATGTTTGCCTGTAATTGCCTGCATAGAAATAAACAAAGAATCATTCATTGTCGAATACTTCACTGTAAATGGACCTGCATAAAATCCTTTTCCAAGGTTTACAAGCACCTTTTCACCCTCTACTAGTCCTTCATAATTTAAATGCACTACACGTTTTGTTGCAACATCATCAAGCAAAGCCTCCTTAGGTAGAACAACGTACATTCCCATTTCAGACAATGGACATATTTTTCCTCGGTTACAAGCCTCTAACGTCTGCATCTTATAACCTGTCGCATTTAATTGCCCATCAGGTGTTCTATTTTCTTCTAACTCATCAATTTCGCAATTTAACGCCACAAGTTGACCATCAAAAAATCGTTCTCTCATAAACTTAACTTGATTTTCATCCCAAAAATTATAATAAAAATTTATGTTATGCTTATTTGATTTTGGTAAAAGTTCATCCACATCATTTTCCGAATATGGAATATACATTCCTCCCTCATAATATCCAATAGGTGTAAAATTATAAAAATTCGTTTTAATATTAATAATTCCTATATATCTGCTCATGGTTGATCCTTTCTCTAAATTAACCATTTCATCTTTATTATCCATAGGTACAGAAATCACCAGTTTCTTCTCTATAGTATCTGGTTGCTTTTGTTCCTTCTCATTAACTTTTTCTGACATTTTAGCTTTTGCTTCATTAGCCGCTTTTGTTTTTGCAGCTTTTTCTTCTGCCGTCAGCTTCTTATGCTTTACTCTTTTTACATTTTCTATTTTTCTATTGTTATCCTTTTGAAGTTCTCCCGCAACATTCTCTACTATTTCTATATCTTTATTTTTCTTTTCAACCCCACAAAGAGATAAAATATCATCTTTCTTTTTATCTACATCCAAAAGTCCTACTAATTTTAATTGAATCCAAAAAAGATCAAAATCTATCTTTTTCCCCTCTTTACTCTGATATTGTTGAATAATATTTGCTATTTCGTAGTTATTATATTTTGCTATTTCCGTTGATCCATTGGGTGAAATTTCTTTTTCCTTATTGATAAAATCAATCAATATATTGGCATACTTTTCTGCTGCGATTTCCATTGCTTTCACATAATTTCTATCATGTCTGCAATATAATTTTGTTGCAATTCTTGGCAAATTTTTTTGAACTAATATTGACTTTTTATTTTTTTGTCCCAAAGCAGAATTAAATTGCATATAACTTTTAGGATTCTGTTTTATTGGCTCTAAAAAGAAATCAATTTCTTTACTTACAAGATATTGAAGCTCTTTGTCATTTAATTCTTCTATTCGTATATCCATAATCGTCTCCTTATCCGAAATTCTATTCGTATATTGCCATATAATTTAATTTATACGTCTATTATCATTATACTCCCCTTTCTCCTTCATTTCCACAAATACATTATTTTTCTAGACATTTTTCGACTCCTTATCTCTCCTGCGATGCAGCGCATCTTTACCAATCCTCCCCAGTCTCGTCCATCGCATCATCCACCCCATCCGCATAATCACTGTCGCTGTCATATCGGTCATAATCATAATCGCCGTCCATGTAGATATCGTCATATCCGTCATCATACGAATCATAGGTGCGTTTTCCGGAGCTGTTCTTCTTTGTGCTGTTGCTATAACTACGATTCGTATTTTCCGAATTACCCGTCGAAGAACTTTCGGAATACTTACTATGATAGGCATAGCTTCTGTATGAGGAGTATCTGCTGCCAGATGATTTATGAAGATAACAATAGCTGCTGCCACTTGCCTGTTTGTTATCACATCCTGTCTTTATGCACTTTGGTTCGCTGGCTTCCCCGACGCTGCCGATCACATAAAGGATACCGATGATTACCAAAAATATTACAGCGCTCTGTCCAAATGAATTTTTACTCATATAACTCCGCCTCCTTGTTTATATCACAATTATCTATCCACCCTATTTTACCGAACAACATATCGCAATCAGAATAAGTATTGCAATAGCAATTACCAGAAAAACAGGCTGCGTAAATAACCATGCCACCAGAAATAACAATACACATCCTCCTACAAACTTGCCTATTGCAGCTATTCCTGAATAATCTCCTTTGCAAGCTGCTAATATTGCTCCAACAACAAACAATAAAAGGAATGCTAATATATGCATATATGCTACCTCCATTTCCAGAACCAAACAACATCGTAAATAAATAGAGCCACCCCAAAAGCTTTTTGCTTTCTCAGGATGACTCCATTATGCCAAATTGCAAGTCCATAAATCTCTACTTGTAATTCGAATCTTTGTTCTATTTTTCTCGATACTGATCTGCCAATCGTTTGATTTCTTCGTTTACCTCATGCACCAGATTTTCCGGTCCGATGATTTTTGCTCCGCTTCCTAATGCCATGACCCAATGCACAAAATGTTTGCTTGCAGCGACTTTTACCGCTACTTTAAAATGCTCGTCATCGACTCTGCTCATCCGCACTTCCTTGCCGAACCGGTCGATCATCACTCCCGCCAGGCTGTTTTCACACAATATTTCTACAGTCTGTTCTTCTCCGTCAAACATGTTGAACATCTTTTTTGCGTAAGCTGCCATGTCCACTTCTTTGAATTTCTTCCTGCCCTCGCGTCTTGTGGTTTCCACTTTGATCTTAAGCATTTTGTCCACGCGGTAATGTTTGATTCTATCTGCTTTTGCATCATAGCCGACCAGATAGTAATTCTCATCGTCCCACGACAATCCCCACGGGCTGATCACATAGCGTTCGCCATTTCTTCGTAGCTCCGGCTCTTTTTGCACATTCCACTGAAAATACTGGAAGGAAATCTGAAGATTCTTGGAAATCGCATTATGGATTGCATCGACGTTTTCCATGATGTCATTGTTCATCGCTTTGACACGCCCTGCGACATATACCTGACGCTGCAACATGGAAGCTTGCGGTTTACTTGCCAGACGCTCGATTTTCTGAATAAGTTCATTGGATTTTTGCTCGGTGATGAACTTTGCCGACGCGACCGAATCTACAAGAAGCTTTAACTCCGCCAGTTCAAAATCGCGATTGATCACCTGATAGTGAGAAGTTCTTCCATACTGCGTTTTCTTAATTTTGATGCCGAAATCATTCAGCTGCGCGATATCATCATACAGGCTTTTCCTTTCTGCCGTCACATTATAAGCTGCCAGCTTGTCTATGATGTCCTGCAAGGTAATGTCATTCTTTGCGTCCGTGTACTCAAGCAATATTTTTGCAAGATATAAGATTTTTAATTTCTGATTGCTTCTCGGTCCCCGTCTTTGTTTTTCTTCCGGGGCGGATAATTCATCGGGCATTGTTATACCTCCACAAGCATTGTACTTACCGCTTCGTTGTATTCTTCTTCTGAATATATTGTTAAAATTTTTTCTTTGGTCAATCCAAGTGAAATCATATTTTGAATTGCTTCAATTCGTTCGGCCTTTCGACCCTCAGCACGGCCTTTTGCCTCTCCTAATTCGCGTAATCGTTCTGATTCAAGTTGCAAAATTTTTCCACCCATAAGATCACCTAACCTTTCCTTAAGTATATAGCAAAAAGAACTGATTTAACAGTCTTTTGTAATTTAAAAAATAGTTTGTACATTATTAAATTGTAAAATAGATTGGTAATGTGGGCGATACGCCCGAACATATGAAATTTTTGGGGATATGATAAGGTTATATAAATAAACGCCTTGTGCGCATTATAGCATTTATGCTGCATTATGTCGAGATATTTTTAAGTGATTATTTACTTATCGGGTTTCGGTTGTCGATTACTATCAGCAATTTCCTGCTGAATCCATGTCATGATTACATCCACCAGATAATCCTGCTGCACCTGACTCAATTCCCTTCCCGTCTGCATTTTATGCCATTTCCGTATGCATTCTCTGCAACATGTCGCAGTTGCATGCTGTGCAATAAATACAGGATGCCCCTTCATTGGTGTCTGTTTTCCATCATTCGGGATAAAAGCCGGTGCTTCGCGTTTTGCAATAAAATCTCTGGCATGCTGCCGGATCGTATCTATTCCTTTTTCATTAATATAATCGATGTCTTTCTGCTTCAGATGAAAACTGCTTCGAAACTTGGAATTTCCAAGTTTCTGAAACAGTTGTCTGTACCATTCTTCTTTTGTCAATGAGTTCTGTACCTCTTTTTCTTTGCATATTGTGTCTTCTTAATTACTTTGTGAGATTCCATCTTTTACTTCGACATACTCTGCTTCAATATCATAGAAAATTTTATTTTCTTCTTCACTCGATTCATGTTTTGGATTACTCAGCATTGTATCTTGTAATACATCTTTCAATCGATAACAACATGGTTTAAATGACGCATAAGTAATACCACCACCTACAACGCCTCCAACTACCGGAATTGCTTTCTTAAAAAATCCTGCAAAAATCTCCTTTGTCATTCTTACTCCAAACCATTTTCCAACGGTCCTCACAATTGGATAAATTGCACCTTTGGTAAGCGCCTTCTTCATCAATTGCTTCTCTACTCCTCCTGCAAGAGCTTTTGCCATCGCTTTTATCGCATTATTTGCATTCGCCACGCCATACATCACGCCTAAACAGACTGTTAATGAATTGATAGTTTCTGTATCTAATGCGATCGCTTCATCCGAAGTATCCAATTCTGGAAAACCATATAAATACAACAATTTTTGTGCTGCTCGTATCATATATCCATAATACTGTGCAATATCTGCCGGAATTGTGGCAGCCATTGCTACGCCTCCTGGCATTCCCAATGCCACCGATATTCCCGAAACGGCGTTTCTTTCAAATTTAATCACTTCATCTGCAATCTTATCCACTTCTTCTGATGCAATTCCAGCCTGCGCGGGTGTTGTTTCAATTGCTCTATCAATTACATCTTGTGGATGATTCTTGAATAATTCTTTTTGCAGAAATTTGGCTCTATCAATTTTTACTCCAGGAACTTTAAGTGCAAGTAAAATAATATCAACACTGTCAATCTGTCCATTACCATCCTGATCTAAAGCCTTAACAATAGCATCTTTTGAATTCGTTGCAATTCCTTTTATTTTTTCTGTATTAATCCCCATCTTTAGTAACTCCCAAATATAATTTCTATATTAAAATTCTTGTGTTTTATACCATTCATCACGATTCAGTTCGTCATAAGTTTATTATACGCCCCTTTTTTCTTTATTTCTACAATTTATATATTATTTTGATGGACATTTTTACAATTTACCCATCTACTATCGAATCCTTTCTCAAAATAAATACTTCCCGGGGTATATACACCAAAATTTTCCTCCGGTACCCCATTTTCGCACAAAAAGCACCTTAAAATATCCCGTTTGGGGTCTATCCGAAAAAATCATTTCAAAATACCCCGCATTTTACAGGAAAGTGGGGTATTAGCTTGCAATTTTTCCACATATACCCCCGAGCGAAATATTAATAAGCTTTCAAGGGTGAAAACGGGGTTCCAGAGGGAGATTTTTCTCTATGTGCCCCCCGCACCGCAGCCCCGCAAATATTACTACTCTGTTATGTCCCATAAGATTGATCTACTATCTGCTGTCCCCCCAACTGACTCTACTATCCTGCTACACACAACTGATGCTATTATCTACAGTCACCCCGCTCTCCTCGCAAAAATAAACCAGGGCACTTACATCTTATTCGATGCAAGCGCCCTGGCTGATCAATCTCTATTACATTTACTATTACATTTGTTATTGCATTGACAATTATGATTACAATACAATTACAGTTCCACCTTCGGCAGTGTTGCAAAGCTCTTCTCCAGCTCTTCATCGGTTGGAATGTAATCGGACATCTCACCGTCGTTATACTTCTGATATGCGACCATATCGAAATATCCGGTACCGGTCAGACCGAATACGATGTTCTTCTCTTCGCCGGTCTCTTTGCATTTGAGTGCCTCGTCGATTGCCACTTTGATTGCATGGCTGCTCTCTGGTGCAGGAAGGATTCCTTCGACTCTTGCAAATGTCTCTGCTGCCTTGAAGACTTCGGTCTGCTCCACGCTTCTTGCTTTTACATAACCGTCATCATACAGCTGGGACACGATGGAACTCATGCCGTGGTAGCGAAGTCCGCCGGCATGGTTTGCGGATGGAATAAATCCGCTTCCTAAAGTGTACATCTTTGCGAGCGGGCAGATCTTTCCGGTATCGCAGAAGTCGTATGCATAGCGACCTCTGGTCAGACTCGGGCAGGATGCCGGCTCAACTGCGATGATCTCATAATCAGCTTCTCCACGGAGCATTTCTCCTGCGAATGGAGAAATCAGGCCGCCAAGGTTCGAACCGCCGCCTGCACATCCGATGATGGTGTCCGCTTTGATGCCGTATTTATCAAGCGCTGCTTTTGTCTCTAATCCAATCACAGTCTGATGAATCAGTACCTGAGACAATACGGAACCGAGTACATAGCGGTAACCTTCCTGTGTGGTAGCTGCCTCTACTGCCTCAGAAATTGCACAGCCAAGACTTCCGGTCGTTCCTGGAAATTCTGCGTTTATTTTTCTTCCTACTTCGGTGTTCATCGATGGGGATGGTGTCACTTTTGCACCGTATGTACGCATTACTTCGCGGCGGAATGGCTTCTGCTCATAAGATACTTTTACCATGTATACCTGGCAGTCCAGATCAAAATAGGAGCATGCCATAGAAAGCGCGGTACCCCACTGTCCGGCACCGGTCTCTGTTGTCACACCTTTTAAGCCTTGCTTTTTGGCATAATATGCCTGTGCGATGGCAGAGTTTAATTTATGACTTCCGGATGTGTTGTTTCCCTCAAATTTGTAATAGATATGTGCCGGTGTGCCAAGCTTTTTCTCAAGGCAGTACGCACGTACCAATGGTGACGGACGATACATTCTGTAAAAATCACGGATTTCCTGTGGAATATCAAAATAAGGTGTTGTCTCGTCCAATTCCTGTTTGGCAAGTTCGGTACAAAAAATCGGAGCGAGCTCCTCCACGGTAATTGGTTTCATAGTGGCCGGATTTAAAATTGGTGCCGGCTTGTTCTTCATATCTGCGCGGACATTGTACCACTGCTTTGGCATCTCGCTTTCTTCGAGATAAATCTTGTAAGGTATTTCTTTACTCATTATATAGTTTTCCTTTCTCTCGTTGCTAAACCAAGTCTTATATAGAACTCGGCATGTCGTTATATTAACTACGTTAACATACCCTCATGGTAAATGCAAATAGTTCCCTCTTTTTCTCTTTTACTCAATGACATATACCTTCTTCCCATTAACAATGCCTTCCTTCTCTATTATTTTTTCTGCAGAATCAACACAAAAAGCCGGGCGGACTCCAAACTTGTCATATGTATTTGCCGACGAAAGTTGTCCATCCTGTGCAATTCCACATACGGCTGACAAATAGAATGTTGAAGGCGTCCGCAGTAACCAGCTCGCCGGTTCCCCGTGATATTCTGCAATCCTATGATCCGGAGTATTAAAATATTCCAGCTCTCTCCCTTCATTTTCCACACCATAGCACAATTCCCTTGCCGACAACAGAAATACGTGTTTTTTTATATTTATTGTACCAGATCCGCTGGATCCTATAGAGTCCCTGTCCACGATAGTAATCGATACATTTTTTATTTTTTTACGGATTTCCTCCAGTTCATTAAAATAATCACTGTTCAAAAAAGTATCAATCTCACTTCCCTGGTAAAAGGAACTGTAATCATTCATCCGATGCTCTTCTTCCAAAATTTCTTTTCTCAGAAGTAATGTATATCCATCCTCATAATTGTTTGTTATAGCCAGAAACGGCACATATTTTCCGTTTTCCCTGACATATACACAATTTGCCCTCTCAGAATCAGGGTTTGCCAGATCTCCTATGGTAACAGGCTGCGCAGATTCCTTTTTTTCTGATCTGTATTTACATACAATAAACATGACCGCTATAACTGCCAGCAAAAGAATTATCAAAGCACCTACATTTTTTAAATTCTTATTCTTCATTTTCACCTGTTCTCTCTCCATTCCCCGGTTCCATCTTCCGGAACCGTTCTTCCATCCGCCGCTGTGTTTCCCGGATAGCATCCTCATGCCCGGTCAGAGCCGCAAAAGGCGAAAACTGCGCCGCCCTGTCCTCAATCGGCATCTGCGGATGATTTGCGGATGTCGGATGCTGCAAATGGATGATGTCCTCATATTTATTCGTTGTCTTGATATTATAGATGTCACTCATAGCACGCTCCTTATGCCTTGTGTCCGCCGATCTGACGGTTACGCTCCATGGTGGTTGCCCCATCGAGCAGATTCATGCCTTTTAACATGGCATTCTTTCCATAACGCTTTTTTACGCTAAGCATTGCTTCCTGCAACTTTCGCTCCTTTTCAAGCTTTGCATTTTCCTCTTTGCGCTCTTTTGCCAGGGCATCGTAATCCGTGAACAGGTCCAGTTGTTCGAAAGATGCCGCTTCTTTTGCTTTCGTTTCTTCCTCAAGGTGATTCGCTGTAACATTAATTCTGCGGACGAGAAGCTTCGGATTAATGATCTCATCATAAAGCTTCATGACTGCATCTATAATCCGCTTCGTGGAGGATGTCGGCTCCGTGAGATTCGTGGTGCCATGCGCATGCTTCGGCACACTTCTTCCGTATCGGTCTACTTTGACCTCGCCCCGATAACTGATTCTGGCATCAGACAGGTTTTCAATATCATACCCTACCGTGAGCACCATCTGATCGGTAACAAGTTTCTTATCCACCAGATCCAAAACGAGAAGATCCGTCATCTCGCGCACGATGAGTTTTGCCTTTTCAAAATCATACGGACACTGCAGAACCTGTCCACTGCCCAGACTGTTCGACTGCGGCTTATAGGCTTTGATCAGATCCATGGTCACCGGTTCATATCCCCAGGCATGGTCGATCAGAAGCTCCGCATTCACGCCAAACATGCGGTACAGCAGTTCCTCGTTGTGAAACTCGCCCGGCTTTCCGATTGAGCAACGCGCAATATCGCCCATCGTATAAAGGCCCGCTTCCTGAAGCTTTTTTGCATATCCATGTCCTACCCGCCAAAAGTCGGTCAACGGCCGATGATCCCACAAATATTTGCGGTATGTCATCTCATCGAGAAAAGCAATGCGCACGCCGTTCTCATCCGGATAGGCATGCTTTGCCATAATATCCATTGCGACTTTGCACAGATACAGATTTGTGCCGATACCGCCCGTCGCGGTAATTCCGGTGTCACGATAGATTTCCATAATGATCTTTGATGCCAGCTGCTTTGCTGTCATCTGATAGGTTTTCAGATAATGTGTCACATCCATGAACACTTCGTCGATGGAGTACACATGAATGTCCTCCGGTGCCACATAGCGCAGATATACATCATAAATTCTTGTGCTGTAATCCATATAAAAAGCCATGCGCGGCGGCGCTACGATATAATCGACACCAAGTTCCGGATGCTGATTCAGTTCTTCTATAAAATGGGATGTTCCTGTAAACTTCTGCCCCGGTGCTTTGCGTACACGCTCCCTGTTCACCTGCCGGATGCGCTGCACCACTTCGAACAGTCTCGCCCGCCCCGGTATCCCGTATGCTTTCAGAGATGGGGATACTGCAAGGCAGATCGTCTTCTCCGTGCGGCTTGCATCTGCCACGACAAGATGGGTGGTCAGAGGATCGAGTTCGCGCTCGACGCACTCTACCGAAGCATAAAATGATTTCAGATCAATTGCAATATAGATGTGCTGTTCTTCCATCTGATACCTCCTAATAAATGTGGATGTGGCAGGAATTACATGCCGCATCCACATTTTATTATATCAGAAAGTATGTTCGATTTCCAACTTTTTAGATTTTTCTTTTTATTTTCCGCGACGCAGTCTTTGGAAATTCTTCCTTCCGCACTTTCAGGCGGTACACGCGCTTGTATGCCGGAACATCTTTATTGTAACTGTCGATGATTTCCTGCAGTTTTGCCGGCACATCTTCTATGTCTGCTTTCGCGGCATATTCATGATCCGGGAATATCTCTGCCTCGATGACGCCCTCTGCCTCTCGCACAAGCACCTCTGCCACGAGCCGCTTTGTGCTCAGTTTATTTTCGATTTCTTCCGGCGAGACATTTTCTCCGTTTTTGGTAATGATCAGATTCTTCTTTCGGCCGGTCAGATAGACAAAGCCCTCATCATCCACATAACCCAGATCACCGGTTTTCAGCCAGCCGTCTTCCAATGCTGCCGCTGTCTCTTCCGGCATTTTATAATAACCGGACATCACACTGCTGCCCCGCACCCAAAGCTCGCCGTCCACCGACTTTGCCTCACAGTTTGGAAGCAGCTGTCCGACGGAATCTTTCTTCTGGTTCCATGCGACCGTCGTTGCGATGACCGGTGCACACTCCGTCATTCCATAGCCCTGAAGCACCGAAATTCCATAACGTGCAAACAAGTCAATGTAATCCGGATTCAGATACGCACCTCCGCTGAAAATTGTATGGAACTGTGCACCGAACACTTTCTCTTTTACAACTTCTGCCGGAAGTCCTTCTGCAGCCTCTAACTTCTTCGCAAGGCTTTCGATCATCAACGGAACCATCAGCATGATCTGCGGCCGGAACAATTGTATATTTCTCGCCACGCGCATGAGCGAATCATTGATACAGATTGTGCTTCCCACCGAAAATCCTTTTAAGATATCCATGCTCAGACAGTATGCGTGATGAATCGGAAGCACGGATAATATCACTGAATTTTCTTCGATCTTCATATCCAGGCAAGTCGCATTTTCCGCAAGATTCCGCTGAGTCAGCATCACTCCTTTGCTTTTTCCTGTCGTTCCAGAAGTAAACATGATCGTACAAAGCGCATCCGGATCGATCTCTTTTTCTGTACCGGTACCTTTTGCATTTTCTGCACGGGTGCTTTCTGTATTTTCCACACGAATATCTTCTGCTCTCTCTGCGAGCAGATCTTTCATTGACAGACAACCTTCAACGGGTTCCTGCCCCATGGATACGATATATTGCAAAAACGGACAAGTATTCTTTGCAGCTTCAACCACATCTTTTCGCATGTCATCCACCACAAGCATCGTGACATCTGCCCGACATATCAGCTCACACAGTTCCTCTGTCGGAAGCGCCACATCCAGCGGTACCGCCACACTGCCGCCGTTTACAATTCCAAAATATGAGACAAGCCAAGGATACGAAGTCACACCAACCAATGCAATATGCGCCCCCTGCTGTCCGAGTTTTTCGATTACATTGGAAAAATGCCGGCTATCCTTTCCAATCTGCCGATATGTTTTCGCCTCAATCGTGTCTTTGCCGGTTTTGTATCGCACCGCATCGCAGGAGCCGTAGGTATCTTCTGCATGCTTTACGATTTCTTTGATTGTATGATAGATACGATATTCCATAATTTTCTCCTTCCGATTGGACTTACAATGTTTCCAGATAATCGACCGCTTCCTGCACCGTGCGGATACCAGCTGCTTTTTCCTGTTCGAGTTCGACGTCGAACGTTTCCTCAATCTCTCCTAACATGCTCATAAAATCAAAGGACGTAAATCCAAGATCTTCCATAAAACGAGACTCCGGATGCACATTTTCCGGCTCTACCTCGACATAGTTACATATAATGTCCACTAACTGTTCAAACATAACTCTCTCCTTTTTCTACACTAACTGAATGATCTCACCAATCGTAAGCTGCGGATTTTCTGCACCTTTGAACATGATTTTGCAAAGGTAATAATACAGGTATTCCAGGTCTTTTCTGCTTACCGCTTTTACCTGATGTTCAAAATTGAAATCCAATCCGTTGTCCTCCGGCCGATGCATCACCGTCAGATACATTGCCTGTGTGGTCATTCCGTTCGGATACCACTTTGTCTTATACGGAATGCCACCCATATCATCAAGTCCTTTTTCCCGCAAGGTCATCGGCTGATACGTCAGAGACATTGGCTCATAGGTCAGTCCCGCTTTCGGCTGTTTGTACACTTTGGAACGATACGCAAAATACTCGGTCGGATTGTAATTTGCATGACGGAACAGCTCGTTTTGTTTGTCCCTTATGGCATAGATTGCATCAATAAATTTCATGTCCTTTGAAAAAATCGTGCGGAACGGGAACGAATGAATTCTTGTTCCACCGCTCTTCTTTTCTTTTAATGTTGCACGTCTGGCGATGGCATTGTTGATCGACACATCATCCTGTCCATTTTCTTTCTGGAAATAAGTACGCAGTCCCATGAGCAGCAGACATGCCAGCGAGATATGATATTCTTTGCAGAAATCCATCAGTCTTCTGGTCGGTTCTTCTTCAAGATGGAAGATATCCAAAGCCGATTTCACATCATCGGTTGCATTGAATGCCGTGCGGAGTTTCGGTGCATGGAACATCTTTCTTGCTGCCTCAAGCTTTCCAATGCCCTTGATTCCGTTATATACCGGCTCCGACTGTCGGATAATGTTTTCAAAAAATTCGCGGTCCTTCTGCTGTGCTTTACTTCCGGCTTCGTACAGGAGATCTTTTTTCAGCTGTTCAATATAGGAACACATTTCTTTCGGATAAGGCACGCCCTCATACTTTGCATTGCAGTATATCTCAATGATGTCTTTCAAAAAAGCAATGAGCGACTGTGCATCCACAACCATATGATGCCCCAGGAAATACACGCCATTGAATCCGTCCGGTGTATGAATCATGACAATTTTGTTCATCGGTGAATCTTCAAATTCGAACGGAACCGTGGTCCATTTCTGCATGATCTGTGCAGCTTCTTCCATTGTTTTGTCGGAAAAATCCACAAAGTCAATCGTCCGTTCCTTTTTATCGGTCTCGCTGTCTACAACATATTGATAGCAAGTACCATCTTCATCTTTCGTAAAACGGATACGCATTCCCTCATTGCGCTCGTAGGCCTTATATATGGCCTCGCGAAGTACATCAAAATCCACTTCTGTTCCAATCGTCAGACTTGTTCCAATATTGAGTACTGCCGCATTCGGGCAGTATGGCAGATAAAATAAATGAAATTTCTGCGCTACAGTAAGCGGATACACCTGATATCCATTTCTTGTTTCCATCAATTGATTGCTCCTTTCCGGCATAATTCATCCAGTGCTTTTTCAAACTGCTCTGTTTCTTTATAATAGCTCTCACAATGTCCTGCGCCTTTTACGATAAGTTTCATTTTCTGTGAGGCGCAGTTTTCGTATAGTTCTTCACACATGTGACAAGGTACAAAACTGTCGCTGTCGCCATGGATAAATAAAATCGGTACCTTCGCCTTTCGCACTTCCCGCGCGGCATTGCAGTCATCGAGTCCATATCCTGCTTTTTTCCGGTTGACTGCATCCGCAATCGGAATCATTGGAAATGCCGGCATATGATACATAGTATGCAGTACATGCGTAAACACTGCCTTTGGCGAAGTAAATGCGCAGTCAGAGACGATTGCCTTTACTTCTTTTGGCAGATTCAGTCCGCTGGCCATCAGGACTGTGGCTCCTCCCATTGAATCACCATGCAGCACAATCTCTGCATCTTCCCCGACTTTTTGAATCATCCACAAGATCCAGCCCAACGCATCGTAACGGTCTTTGTTTCCAAAGCCTATGTATTTTCCTTCGCTTTGTCCGTGGGCTCTGGCATCCACAAGCAGCATACGAAATCCCCGTTTCAGATAGTAATTGGACAGACTTCCATAATCCGATAGTCCGTCACTCGTGTATCCGTGAAAACAGATAACTGCCTTTTTCCCTTCTGCCCCCTTAAAATATGTGGCATGAAGCCGCAGACCGTCATCGGAACGGATCCATACATCCTCATGTGGCTGCTGCATCATCCATTCCCGCTTTGGTTCGATCTGTTCATAATACTGTTCCCAGTTGACACCGGACATCTTCATCGTGCGTTCCCGCTTTGCGTTATAGCGCATCATAGTTCTTCGGTAAAAATATGTACAGCCCCCGGCCTCTGCTAACGCAAGTCCGGCCAGGCCTGCCACTGCCACAATCTTCCACATCATTTTTCACCTATGCTTTCTTACTGTCGATGAGTTCCTTCAGGCGAAGTGCCTTATCAATATTTCCTTCTACTTTTAATTTTCCTGTGGTGAATGCCAGAATCGGATCGGTCTTTCCCTCTGCCAGTTTAAACAATATCTCTGACGAACAGATAAAGATTGCATCCCGGTCAAAATATTCATAAGGTTCTACATAAAGCTTTCCTTCTTTTACTTCCACATAAAAGATGCCTTCTGCCTCTCCTGTAATGTTGAACTGATAAGCCAGATGCTCTGTAATATCACTGACATCTGCCTGCATGAACATGCCCTTTACCCTTGCAAACATATCTGCATATTTCATATTTTTTCTCCTCCTTCTCACGTCTTTTCGACTATCGGTCGAATTGCTATATATTTAACTTAGCACTTTTTCGACCGCCGGTCAATTATTCATTCTGTAAGAATAAAAGGGGACATTATCTGGTTTTTTGTATAATATTACATCGCGTTTTTTTGGGGGATGTGTTATGATACAGAGGAATACTCATATATGACAGGTGATAAAAAATATGCCAAAACAGATGAAATACGATAAAATTTTAGATGCATTGCAGTCCCTTCTTGTGACGAAAGAACTTTCTACGATATCAGTCAGCGAGATTGCACTGACCGCAGGAATCGGCAAAGGAAGCATTTACTACTACTTTCCTTCCAAGGAAGCAATCCTTGAAGCGTTGGTCAAACGAAGCTATGAGGCGCCTTTGGATACGGCCAAGCACCTCGCGGAACAGACGGACATCTCGCCATTTACCCGTATGGCCATGATTTTTCAGGCCTGTCGGAATTCCTCTTCTGCCTTTCTTAAAACAGAGGTCGGAACCGGAGCCGCTGCCCAGGAGAAAGCTTTTCTCCATCAGAAATATATGCATCATCTGATCAGCGAATTAAAGCCTGTCCTTGCGGAAATCATCCGACAGGGTACACAGACAAATGTCATACACTGCGAACATCCCGAAGCACTGGCTGAGATTGTATTGATTATATTAACGGTAAAACTGGATAATACGCTGGTTCCTTCCAGCAAAGAAGAGATTGAAGATACCATCTGTGGACTGATTTCACTTCTGGAAAAAGGAACAGAGAACCCAAAGGGTTCTCTGAATTTTCTGATGGCAGAGTTGTAATAAAATAAGCACCGGCAGAAAGTTTCTTTGAGTGATCACCTCATCTTTCTGTTGGTGCTTATTTTCTGTGCATTTTTTCCTTTTGTTAGTCTATAAAAATTTATGAATTTACTTATCACTATAATGATATCTACAGGCTAAAATATATACATTTTCTTCATCAATTTTATATATAAGCCTATCCTTATCATTTACCCGTCTACTCCAAAATCCTGCCAGATTTCCAGTCAAGGGTTCCGGTTTTCCAATACCCTGATTTCCATTTCTACAAATATCTTCTATCAGACTATTTATTTTCTTTAGTGTCTTTCTATCCTCTGTCTGCCAATAGACATAGTCTTTCCATCCATTATCCGTGAACACCTTATTCATCCAGAGATACCTCCGCAAGCTTTTTCACAGAAAAATTTCCGTTTTCAAGTTGCGCTTTTGACTCCATTAACCAATCATAATTTGCTTTATCTCCCATTACATAAACATTTTCCATCAGATTGTTATATGTCTCTTCCGATAACATAACGACATTCTTATTGTCTTTACGCGTTACAATCATTGTTTCATAGTCATCCGTAACTTTGTCCATATATGTTTTCATATTGTCACGTAAATTTGTATAGTTAACTGCTAACATAAGAACACCCCCTCATAAGAACGTACAGTTTTCTGTACTTTTATTATAATGTACAGTTTTCTGTACGTCAAGTCATTATACATTATCGTATGTAAAAAATAAAGAAACTATTTAATTATTTTCCAATAATCTCCGCTGCATCAACAAATTCATACGGCGTTTGCTGATAGACATAATAATTGATCCAGTTTGCGTACATAATATTTCCGTGCGATCTCCACTGCAACATCGGCCGCTGTGTTGGATCATCATCCGGATAATAGTTACATGGCAATGTGATCGGCAATCCTTTTGCGGTATCTCTCTTGTACTCACTGTCCAATGTCATGCGATCGTACTCTGGATGTCCCATCACAAAAATCTGGCTTCCATCCTGATTGATCACAAGAAATACCCCTGCTTCCTCCGACTTTGCAAGGATGGTGAGCTCCTCATGTTTTAAGATGTCCTCTTCCCGAATCTCTGTATGACGGGAATGTGGTGCATAGAAATAATCATCAAATCCGCGGACAAGCGGAATCTTACGATTCATCACTCTGTGACGGAAGACGCCAAATTTCTTCTGGCTCAGGTCATATTTCGGAATTCCATAATGATAATAAAGGCCAGCCTGGGCGCCCCAGCAAAGATGTAAGGTCGAGGTCACATGTTTCTTTGACCACTCCATAATTTCACAAACTTCTTCCCAGTAGTCCACTTCCTCATATTCCATCTGCTCAACCGGTGCTCCCGTAATGATCAGTCCATCAAAGTATTTCTGTTTGATTTCATCAAACGTCTGATAGAACTGGTTCAGATGACTCTTTGATGTATGGGTAGACGCATGGGAAGCCGGAGCCATAAACGACACATCTACCTGTAATGGTGTATTCGACAGCGAGCGCAAAATCTGCAGCTCGGTATCTTCTTTCAGTGGCATCAGATTCAAAATCACGATGTTGATCGGACGGATGTCCTGATGCATCGCACGATTTTCATCCATTACAAATATATTTTCCTGTTCAAGGATCTCCTTTGCCGGGAGATCACTCTGTGTTCTGATTGGCATAATTTCCTCACTTTCTGTAGCACTCTGTTAATCTAATCCCTCAAATAGTCTGTCATTACCGAACAAACTGTGCTACAAATTCATCTTCTGAAATAATTGGGATTCCAAGATCCTTCGCTTTACGATTTTTGGACGAATTGGATTCCACATCGTTATTTACAAGATAACTGGTCTTTCCAGATACGCTTCCTGCGACTTTGCCACCCTGGCTCTCTACATATGCTTTGAATTCATCACGATTCTTATAATGATGAACATCGCCGGTTATTACAAACGTCATACCAACGCAGGTACCCTCCGAAGTATCTTTCGGCTCTACATGTTCAATGGAAAGTTCCTCTAACAAATGCACAAGCGACATTCGATTGCTCTCTTTTGCATACCAGGCCAAAATAGAATTGGAACGCTCCGCTCCGATTCCATCAATATCTTCGAATCCTTCCTGATGCTCCATCCGCTTCAAAAAAGCATCAAATCCGATGGACCCGACGATTTTCTTTCCTGCATCCGTTCCGATCAGCGGAATACACAATGCAAAAATAAAATTGACCGGATGTACATTTCGGCTTTTTTCAATGGATTTATCCATATTGTTTACGGACTTTTCTCCAAAGCCCTCCATCTGACTGATCACATCAAAATGATCCTTCAAATGATAAATATCTGCGAACTCATGGATATACCCCTCGTTAATAAACTTCAACATTGTCTGAATGGAAAGCCCATCAATATCCATGCCCGATTTGCTGACAAAGCGGGTGAATTTCTTTACATTTTTTGCTGTACAATCCGGATTGGTACAATGCAGTGTCTTGGTACCGCTGTTCTTACTGATGCGGATTTCCGTCGGCGCATGGCATACCGGGCATTCAGTTGGAATTTCAACCTCTCCCACAGCATCCTTGACCGCAATACACTTTGGAATGATTTTGTTTGCCTTAATAACTTCCAAAGTACATTCTTTTCCAATTCCCAGGCGCTCAATCTCGCTGAGGTTGCAAAGGGATGCGCGCGAAACCGTGGTTCCTTCAATCTGCACCGGTTCAAATACTGCTACTGGTGAAATGGTAGATACCGCACAGGACCACTCAATATAATCCAGCTTTGTCTCCACCGATTCATCCTGCCACTTAAAAGCAAAGCCCGCTCTCGTCGCATGATGTCCTGTCACACTGCCGGATGCCGCATAATCCGTATCATCATAACAGATGACCAGTCCGTCTACCGGCACATCCATCTGCCCATTTTCTACTTTCTTCGTCCACCGCTCAATCGCCTCCGGAAGTTTTCCCGCATCCGTAGCTTCCCTGTCCACAACATTAAAGCCCAGATTTTCCAGAAACTGCATGCGTTCTCCCCATGAAAGCATCTCCTCATCCAGATGTACCAGTGTAAATGCATGAAACTTTACATGGCGATTCTTTACTTCTTCCGGATCATCCAGATTCAGTGTTCCGGATGCCAGATTTCTTGGATTGGCATATTTTTCATCATCATCCTCGATCATATCATTGATCAAAGCAAAATCCGTATAAGAGATTGCCGCCTCTCCACGAACTACCAAATGTCCCTTATATTTTATCTTCTGCGGAAATCCGCTGATTGCCCCCTTTAAAAAGGTGATGTTCGTTCCGATTGTTCCATTTCCGCGGGTCAGAATCTTTGTAAGTTTTCCCCCATCGTAAGTCAGCACAAGTGTCAGTCCGTCCAGTTTCCAGGAAAGCCAGATTGGCCGTTTTCCTGCCCAGTCCTGCAATTCTGAAATCTGCTTGGTCTTTGCAAGCGAAAGTGCCGGATACTCATGCGCTTCCTTTTCGCCGCTTCCATCTTCTTCAAAACCTGCATTCTGTGTCGGGCTCTCTGCCATAATATATCCGGTTTCCTTCTCTAAGGTAACCAGTTCGTCAAACATCGCATCCCACTCATAGTTGGACATAATCTCATCCTGTCCGTTATAATATGCAGCTGATGCCTTATTTAATTGTTCAACCAGTTGTTCAATCCGTTGCTTTTTTGCTTCCATGTGTTCTCTCTCGATCTATATTTTTGTTCACGACGGTAAATGTACCATGAAGACGATTTTGTGAACGTTTCGTCGTATTTGCATTCTTCCGGTTTGTTTCTTTTCGCGGATCTGAATTTGTGCGCATTCGCTCATTCTGCGGTTGCTTCTTTCCCGGGCGAACAGGCGCATTACTCGAAGATGCAATGAGCTCCAGGAGCCGTTTATACTCCTGAGATGTCACATCCCGATATTTGCCCGGTTCTAAATTCCCCAGTTCAATATTCATAATGCGCACACGTACCAGTTTCTGCACACGATAACCAAAATATTCACACATACGACGAATCTGACGGTTCAGTCCCTGTGTTAAAACAATGCGAAACTGCTTTTTGCCTGTGCGTTCCACCCTGCATTTGCGTGTTGTAGTGTTCAGTTCTACGAGCGGTACACCATTGGCCATTCCATGCAAAAAAGAATCTGTAACCGGTCGGTTCACGGTCACGATATATTCTTTTTCATGCATATTTCCGGAACGCATCATTTTGTTGACAATATCCCCATTGTTTGTCAAAAGCAGCAACCCTTCGGAATCCTTATCCAGTCTACCTACCGGATAAATCCTTTTTGGATAATTGAGATAGTCGATGACATTATTTTTTTCTCTTTTTTCCGCAGTACAGACGATTCCAGCCGGTTTATGCAATGCAATCAGTATCATTTCCTCTTCCTTTTTTACAGGAACGCCCTGAAAGCACACCTGCTGTCCCTCCGACACGCGATCTCCCATCTGCGCAATTTTCCCATCAATTGTAACGTTTCCTTCCTCGATCTGACGGTCTGCTTCTCTTCTGGAGCATACCCCTGCTTCACTCAGGAATTTATTTATTCTGACTTCCACTTATTTTCCCTCACGTGTAAAAAACGCGGAGACTTCCCAGCCTCCGCTCATTTTTCTTTTCAGCTTTTTTTCACCTTTTTCAGCAGATTACTCTTGATATATCCTGTCTTACCCTGGAATTTTACTTTTGTCCAATCTCCACTGGTTCCTAGTTTTTTCAGTTTCACACCAATATCTACTTTTCCAAGAAGTTCTGCATCTGCGCTTGCTTTGGCACGTACATTACAGATATCTTTTGTCTTGACCATACCGGTGTCAGAGCTGTCACTTGATTTTGATGAAACCTTCTTTAAGAACTCTGTCTTAATGTATCCGGTCTGTCCCTGGAACTTAACCTTTGTCCAGTCACCTTCCGTACCAATCTTCTTTAATCTCACGCCCTTATTAACAGTTCCGATCATCTCAGAATCTGTGCTTGCCTTAGCGCGTACACGACAGATATCTTTTGTCTTAACCGTACCAGACTCCTTCTTGGTGTCTTTCTTACTGTCATCTGACTTATTGTCGTCAGCCTTTGTATCATCTTTCTTTGTATCATCCTTGGATTCCGTATTATCTTTTGAATCCTTTTTTGAATCATCCTTAGACTCTGTGGTCTCTGTCTTCTGAGTTTCTTCCGTTGTTGCCGGAGTCACATCCGTTGCGTCCTCTGTATCCTGTGTTGCTGCAACAGAATCTCTCCATTTTGTCATGGCACTGCGCAATGTGCCACCTACCATATTAGCAAGTTTTTCATCGCTGGCAACTGCCTCATCGTATTTTGCCTGTACCTGCTGCTGTAAAGCAACTACATCATCACTCTTTTCATAATTTAAAATCAAAGAATAAAGATTTGCATCAAGATCCTCATCAAGGAAATTGAAGTTATAGGAAGAATATACATTATTGATATATAAGTTTCCTTTTCCGTCTCTCTCTACATAGAAGAAATCCATTCCCGGAGCTGCAGTATCAATCTCGTAGAATTTCAAATCATAGCATACTGAAACCAGATAAGAATCATCGGTCGCTCCCGGCATAGAATAGCATACGATATTGTCAAAACTCTCATAGTAATCCGAGAATATTCCGATATAACTCTTTTCATTATCGCTCAATGGCTGTGCCAATGGCTCAAGAGATTCAATATCTCCAGCTGCATAAGCAGTATAATAATTCTTAATAAGTTCAACCAGTTCCGGATCTGCATTCTTTTTAAGCTTGCCTTCCAACTGATACTCTGTTGCCTGTGTTCCGCTTATTTCTGTTCCGGCCTGTGTGTCAGTATTCCCCTTCTTTGGTCCGGTACAGTTTACTAATATTAAAACAAGTACAACAAAAATTACTGCGGCACCAATATATCGCTTATATTTTATAATAAAGTCTTTTAATTGCTGCATGATATCCTCCTGCTCAATTTTCTATATAAATTTGCTTTCTTACTTATCTCAATCACTTAGATAGTCTAACACTATTTGATTTTCTAAGCAACCTTTTTTTGTCGGGCAGACACTGGTTCTTTTATTGACGAATCTGTTAAGATATGATATATTTATAAACGCACGTGATTGCATAAAGCTTCATTGTGTGGGCAGCCGTAGTATAATGGATAGAACGTAGGACTCCGACTCCTGAGATGCGGGTTCGATTCCCGCCGGGTGCATAATAAAAATCCAGTGTCTGAACAAAATAAACATCAGACACTGGATTTTTTATTGTTTACATATACAAAAGCCGTTATCGATTGATGCTTTCGTGAAGAATTCCAAGAACATTTTCTAAATCACTCATCGGTAACTGTCCCGGAGCACTCGCCTGCTCACCGGCACCAAATGTTACACAGGAACCAAAGAACTCTCCCGACACACGAGAAATTGCGCCTTTTGCCCCCATCGACATCGTAATCAGTGCACGATCCGGATGATTTTCATGAAATGCATTAGTTTCAGAAAGTAAATGCAGCACATCCTTTGTATTCAGTGGCATGACTGCAAGCTTTACGACATCTGCTCCACTTTCATAGATCTGCTCCAGCAGCATCCGCATCACACTTCTGTCCGGTGTCTGTGCAAAATCATGATGTGAAGCAATCACATGAACGCCGCGACTTTGTAATTCTTTGATTTCTTTTGCTGCTTTCTTTGCCTCAAAAAACTCCAAATCCACAAAATCTACTACATCCGACTCTGTGGCAAGCTGATGAATGTCATAGATTTTCTCTGCATCCAATGCCAGTAATCCACCCTGATTTTTTGAACGGAATGTATAAACAAGTATCGTATTTTCCACAATCGGTCGTAATGCTTCTAAAACATTTCGAATCTCATTCGGGCTTTGTACCCCTTCGAACGCATCCAGTCTCCACTCAATCATATCTACCTGATGCTCCGCAAGGCGCTTTGCTTCTTTTATAATTGCTTCTTTTGTCTTTTCCATAATCGGAACACAAACAAGGGGCTTCCCCTTACCAACAATGCGTCCCTTGACGCACAGTAAATTTTCCATCACTGTTACCTCCCTGGTACAAATGTGCTTATTATTATAACAATTTTTTGTATAAAAATAAAGAAATTCCTGCCACAAAATTGACATTTTCCGACTTTTCTATTAAGATAACCCATGTATGTCTATACAAAATCACTTATTAAGGAGTAGACTATGAGTTTTACATTTTTAAATCAGTTACCGACTCCGGAAGAAATCAAGCGCGATTATCCGCTTACTCCGGAGCTTGCAGAATTAAAGAAACAGCGTGACGCTATGATTTCCGATGTCATCACCGGAAAGGATTCCCGTTTTCTCGTTATCATCGGACCTTGCTCCGCAGATAATGAAGATTCTGTTTGCGACTACGTGAGCCGCCTTACAAAAATCCAGGAAGATGTCAAAGACCAGTTGATCATCATTCCTCGTGTTTACACAAACAAACCTCGTACAACAGGTGAAGGTTACAAGGGTATCGCATCCCAGCCAGACCCTGAAAAAGCACCGGATATGGTGGAAGGTCTTATCGCAATGCGTAAAATGCACATCCGTGCGATTGCTGAGAGTGGTCTTACCTGTGCAGACGAAATGCTTTACCCTGAGAACTGGGGATATGTAGAAGATCTCCTCTCTTACGTTGCCATCGGTGCACGTTCGGTTGAGGATCAGCAGCACCGTCTGACTGTCAGCGGTTTTGACGTTGCATCCGGTATGAAGAACCCGACCAGTGGTGATTTCTCCGTTATGCTGAATTCTGTATATGCTGCCCAGCATCCACATCACTTTGTATATCGCGGAAGCGAAGTTCAGACAACCGGAAATCCACTGACACACGTTGTACTTCGTGGTGCTGTCAGCAAACATGGTAATACAACTCAGAATTACCATTACGAAGACCTGATTCGTCTTCATGATATGTATGCAAAGATGGATGTTGTAAATCCTGCTGCTATCATTGACACGAACCATTCCAACTCTGGGAAGAAATTCAAGGAGCAGGTTCGTATTGCCCGCGAGGTCATGCACAACCGGCAGCTTTCTTCTGATATTCGTGGACTTGTTAAAGGTCTCATGATTGAAAGTTATATTGAGGAAGGAAACCAGTCAATCGGCGATCACATTTATGGTAAGTCGATTACAGATCCTTGCCTTGGTTGGGAAGATTCCAAACGTCTCATTTACGACATTGCGGAACTCAATGCAAAATAAAGAATTCTCTGAAAGGACTGCCTTTACGGTAGTCCTTTTTTGATGCTTCCGTTCAACTTTCGTATGGAGGACAGGCTGGTACTGCACGGGCGCACACACTTGGTTCTTCCTACACGATTTTAGACAGAATTGCAGAAGTTGTGAAATCCTTCCCCTGCCTCTATTTTCGTGTCCGGCTCGTGTTTCGACACCGGGGCACGTTTGTCCGTCTAGCACAGATGCGCTCAGCATTTTTAGCAGGCCTAAGTGGTGGGGTTCATAAATTTTAATGTGCCCGCTCTCCATTGTGTCGCCCGTCGTAGTACTACATTTATTTGCTAATAGAACGAGGGCGCAAATGCGACCCGCGGGCACGGTATTCTTCACCCACACCACTAAGGCCTGCACAAAATACTTCGGACGTCATCTGTGATAGACAGACAAACGTACCCCGGTGTCGAAACTTGAACGGACAGGAATCATCAAGGGGGCAGGGGGAGGGTTGCTACAAATTCGCAATTCTGGATAGCCAGTGTAGGAAAAACCAAGTGTGCGCGCCCGTGCAGTACCAGACTGACTCCCATGCTATAGTTAATGGAGAAATCAAAAAAGACGTAAGCCCCTTCCAGAGCATAACGTCTTTCATTTCTTTAGGTGCATATGAGCCGGATCACATTCTGCAACAGCGGCACAGAAATTATCACTTCGGAAATACATCCGAGCAAAAATACAATTCCAACCACTCCATAATATATCACTCTCTTTACTACCGGACTCTTCCGATTGTAAAAACTGTGTGTATCCACTCCAAAAATCAGGAGCAACACTATCAAATAGAACAGACAATGCGGGAAAAGTGACATCACAAAAAATATAATGCCGCGAAGTCCCATATTCAGCATACATGCCGCAAGAAATACCCCTGCTGTAAAACAGATTCCACATCGCAGAACAAGTGGTGCAACCTTCTTCAAAGGCGTATACGCCACAAGGCAGATGAGCAGAAATAATTTTCCACGCTCCCACATAATATTTCCAATTAATGCCGGGACTTCTAATTTTGCTCCCGCAAATGCCTGCATATGATACGCATTCAAAAAACCATAGGTCGTAAAATACGTATATCCAAAAAAGCAGACGGTAAGCATCCCCGCTATACAAAAGCATATTCCTATTGCCAGTTCTTTTCGCATATTCCATCCATCAATAATACTAATATCTTCTTTTCAGAATATGTCCTAGCCCTTTATTTTATTACTGTATGCCATAATTGCAGCAACTGTTTTTGAATCCTGCACTTCCCCTTCGTAAATCATCTGGCAAAGTTCATCCAGTGTATAAATTTCTACATCAATACTTTCTGCATTATCCAAATGGCGCTTTCCCTGCTCTAAATCTGTCGCTACATACACATCAATAAACTCATCGCAGAATGCAACCGTTGTACGAAGAGACAGCAGATATTCTACATGTTTACTCTTATAACCGGTCTCCTCCTCCATCTCTCTTGCGGCGCATACGCTGGTATCTTCTGTCTTGCTGTCTCTGCAGCCTGCAGGAATCTCCAGTGTCTCTCGCTCCAAAGCGTTACGGTACTGGCGCACCATTACGATTCTTCCATCCGGAAGTACCGGAAGAATTGCAGCCGCTCCCATTCGATGAGAAACAAAATCCCATTCTTCGTGCGTTCCGTTCGGGAACTCCATCGTATCTTTGTAAACATCCAAAATAGATCCCTGATACATTAATTTTCTGTCCAATCGTTTCATACGTTCAATCATTGTATTCTCCTCCTTTTACATCCACATCTTTATAAAATCAAGTTCAATCTCTTATTATAACTATTTAGGACTCCTTTATTTTACTTTATCTCCGGTGCTGTTTCCCATACAGTAAAAAAAGGCCATCACCTGAACGGTCATCAACCGTTCAGGCGACAGCCCTCTCGCTCATTAAAAATCATTTCGCATAATCTACAACGCGTGACTCACGAATGACATTGACTTTAATCTGTCCCGGATATTCTAACTCAGATTCAATTCTCTTTGAAATATCACGAGCTAATAAAACCATGTCGGCGTCACTGATCTGCTCAGGAACAACCAAGATTCGAATCTCTCTACCTGCCTGAATAGCAAAAGATTTCTCTACTCCCTTATAACCATTTGTAATATCCTCTAATTGCTGTAAACGATTAGAGTATGTTTCCAATGTTTCTCTTCTTGCGCCAGGTCTCGCAGCACTGATTGTATCAGCAGCCTGCACCAGACATGCAATCAGACTCTCTGGCTCAACATCTCCATGATGTGATTCAACGGCATTGATTACAAGTGCGGATTCTTTGTATTTTCTACACAGATCTGCACCAAGCTGAATATGGGAACCTTCCATATCATGATCAACAGCCTTACCAATATCATGTAATAAACCTGCACGTTTTGCCATACGGACGTCCTCGCCGATTTCTGCAGCAAGAAGTCCTGTCAACTGTGCAACCTCAATCGAATGCTTCAATGCATTCTGTCCATAACTGGTACGGAATTTCATCTTACCCAATAAGCGAACCAGTTCCGGATGGATTCCGTGAATGCCGACTTCAAGTACAGCCGCCTCACCTTCCTCACGAATCATGGTCTCAACTTCTTTTTGAGCTTTCTCTACCATCTCTTCAATACGAGCCGGATGAATTCGTCCGTCTACGATTAATTTTTCAAGTGCAATTCTTGCAACTTCTCTTCGAATTGGATCAAAGCTTGATAAGATGACCGCTTCCGGTGTATCGTCAATAATCAGATCTACACCTGTCATTGTCTCTAAGGTACGAATATTACGTCCCTCACGTCCAATGATACGTCCCTTCATCTCATCATTCGGAAGCTGAACAACTGAAATTGTAGTTTCTGCAACGTGATCCGCAGCACATTTTTGAATAGCAGTCACTACATAATCCTTTGCTTTCTTTGCAACTTCCTCCTTTGCCTGATTTTCCATTTCCTTAATCATCTTTGCAGTGTCAAGTTTTACATCTTCTTCGACGGTCTTTAAGAGGTATTCTTTTGCTTGTTCAGAGGTTAATCCGGAGATTCTCTCCAGTTCCTGTACACGCTGCTCATTTAATTTTGCTATCTCAGCCTTCTGCTTCTTTAACTCTTCTTCTTTGGCATTAAAGCTTGCTTCACGCTTCTCCATCGCTTCCATCTTCTTGTCCAGATTTTCTTCCTTCTGCACAATACGACGCTCGTTACGCTGGATTTCATTTCTACGCTCCTTGATTTCTTTGTCGAGTTCATTCTTAGAACGAATGGTCTCTTCCTTGATCTCAAGCATAGATTCGCGCTTCTTGTTCTCAGCAGTCTTTACAGCCTCATCGATAATGCCTCTGGCCTTTTCTTCTGCGTTACCAATCTTTGTATTGGCTACCCTCTTGTGATATTCGGCAGAAATAAACCATATAGCAACAGCAGTAATTACGAATGTGATGATAGCAGTAATTACATACGGCACCACTACAGGAGCACCTCCTTTATTAAGTTTTCATTGTACATATAACAAAAAGAAAACTCTTTTCATGTCATAACTTTACAACGTATTAATTTTATCCTTTTTGCTTAATGATGTCAAGCAATACGCCCTTGATTTGTCTAAAATTCCGATTTTGCTTTCATGACTTTTAAAATATCGCTACTTCGAAACCCTCTGCGCAATAAATATTGGTAAGTCCGCTGAAATTCACGTTCGTCCGCTTCTCTGGCAACAAACTTTCTCTTTTCCAAAAGGCGTGCAATCTGTACCGATTCTTCTCCAGAGTATTCCTCCTCCAAAGCCCTGTCGATCAGATCTCTTGGAACTCCTTTCTGAGTCAGTTTCATCTTCAGCTGAAGCCGGCTCATCTTCTCCTGGGAATACCGGATAAATGTGCAGGCATACCGATAATCATCAATATAATGATATTTTCTGACATACGCGATCGCTTCATCAATACAAACCTGCGGATATTTACCATCCTCCAGTTTATCTCTCAGCTGCTTCTCTGTACGGTCCATACGTTCCAGCAAATGCATGGCTCGTTTCTTAGCGCGCTTTCCAACCACTTCGGTAAGCAGCTTCTGATATTCTTCTTCGGATATTTGTGCTTCCTCGCGAAGCTTCCATTGTTTTACTTCTCCGCGGTATAAAATAAGCTCCGCCTCGTTATCAAAACGCACGCGGAGCTTACCTTTCCCCAGAGATTCATACTCTGTTACGGTAATCATTCACTCTATTCCTTGTCAGCCTCTGCTGCTTTCTCCTCTGCTTCCGGCTCTTCTTCGGTTTCCTGTGCAAAGTAATGTTCTCTTACCTGCTCCTCGATCATCTTGCAGAAATCCGGATTCTGGCGCAGATAGTTCTTTGCATTCTCACGTCCCTGACCGATTTTATCACCTTCGTAAGCATACCATGCACCAGACTTGCTGATGATTCCGACATTGGCCGCGAGATCAAGAATATCCCCTTCCTTGGAAATTCCCTGACCGAACATAATATCAAATTCTGCTTCCTTAAATGGCGGAGCAACCTTGTTCTTTACGACCTTCACTCTTGTACGGTTACCAACGACTTCTCCAGCCTGCTTTAATGCTTCAATTCTTCTTACATCCAGACGAACAGATGAATAGAATTTCAACGCACGTCCACCGGTTGTTGTCTCCGGATTACCAAACATAACACCAACTTTTTCACGCAGCTGGTTGATAAAGATAACCACACAGTTTGATTTGCTGATGACACCGGTCAGCTTACGAAGTGCCTGACTCATCAGACGCGCCTGCAGACCCACATGGGAATCTCCCATATCACCATCAATCTCTGCCTTCGGAACAAGTGCTGCAACAGAATCCACGATTACAATGTCTACTGCTCCGGAACGCACCATGGTCTCTGTGATCTCTAACGCCTGCTCTCCGCAATCCGGCTGGGAAATGTACAGATTATCAATGTCTACACCGATATTCTTGGCATATACCGGATCTAACGCATGCTCCGCATCGATAAAGCCCGCGATACCACCCTGCTTTTGTACTTCTGCAACACAGTGCAAGGCAACGGTTGTCTTACCACTGGATTCCGGTCCATAGATCTCAATAATACGTCCCTTTGGAAGTCCACCAAGTCCCAAAGCAATGTCCAGACTGAGGGATCCTGTCGGAACAACCTCAACGTTCATATTTGCAGAATTATCTCCAAGCTTCATGACAGATCCTTTACCGTACTGTCTCTCAATCTGTGCAATCGCAGCGTCCAATGCCTTCAATTTATCTTCTTTTGCCATAATGATCTCCTTAACTCGAACCTATGTTCGTTTTCATGTTCTAATAATATTATATTTTTGCCTTCGTGTCAATCATAAACTTAAATTTAAATACATGGGGAATAAAAAAGACAGTTGCATATACGCAACTGCCTTTATTATATCGATTCTTCTATTCCGCGTCAAGCAGTGTTTGCAGATAATCAGTAATTGTCTGCTTGTCCTGCAATCCGATCATTCTCTGCTGGAACAGGCCGTATTTCATAAATACAAGTGTCGGAATACTTGCAATCTGATAATTGAGTGCGAGGGACGGCTGCTCGTCCACATTGACTTTGCAGACTTTAATCTTATCGCCAAACTCTTCTGCCACCTGATCAAGAATCGGTGACTGCATCTGACATGGACCACACCATACTGCCCAGAAATCGATTACGACCGGAACTTTTGCTCCGAGTACTTCCTGCTCAAAATTGTCTTTTGTCACTTCTACAATCTGCATATATTTCCTCCTTTGATTTGAACACTATCTGTTCTCATTCTTTTTGAATATTTAATTTTTGCTGAATTCCGCCAGTACCAGTCCCTCGTTTCGGTCAAGTGTCATACCGACACTCCACTCATTGACGAACAGGAGCAGCGGATTTCCTTTCATATCGATGACTTTCTTCATATCTGAGGTTCCGGTGAGGTTGTCCACATCCACTTCTTCTTTGTTTTCAATCCAGCGGATATGCTCATACGGAAGATTTTCCAGTCGGATGTCCACATTGTACTCATTCTCCAGCCGGAATTTCAACACATCGAACTGCAGCACACCGACAACGCCGACAATGATTTCTTCCATGCCACCCTTGTACTCCTGGAAAATCTGAATGGCACCTTCCTGTGCGATCTGTGTAACACCTTTTACGAACTGTTTACGCTTCATGGAATCAATCAGGCGCACACGCGCAAAATGTTCCGGTGCAAACGTCGGGATTCCCTCGAACTGAAATTTTTCTTTTGCCGTGGTAAGTGTATCTCCAATGGAAAAAATGCCCGGATCAAAAATACCAATAATATCTCCGGCATATGCTTCTTCCACGATCTTGCGCTCGTCCGCCATCATCTGCTGTGGCTGTGCAAGTTTGATCTGCTTGGCGCCCTGGACATGATAGACTTCCATTCCGGCGGTAAACTTACCGGAACAAATACGCATGAATGCGATTCTGTCACGGTGATTCTTGTTCATATTCGCCTGAATTTTAAATACAAATGCAGAAAATTCATCCCGGAACGGATCAATCATACCAATGTCTGCTTTACGAGCTAACGGTGCATAGGTCATCTGCAGGAAATGCTGCAGGAATGTCTCCACACCAAAGTTTGTAAGGGCAGATCCGAAAAATACCGGTGAAAGTTCACCTTTTGTTACCAGTTCCATATCAAATTCCGCACTTGCACCGTCAAGAAGTTCAATCTCATCATCCAGCTGAGCCTTTTTGTCTGCTCCGATTTCATCCACGAGAGACAGATCATCGATATCGATGATTTTTTCAGAACCTTCTTTGGTTCCCTTTAAAGTATCTGCAAATGTCATGACTTTACGCGTTCTTCTGTCATAAACACCCTTAAATTCTTTTCCGGAACCAATCGGCCAGTTGATTGGACAAGTCGCAATACCAAGCTCGTTTTCGATATCATCAAGCAATTCAAATGTGTCGTTGGCATCGCGGTCCATTTTATTGATAAATGTAAAAATCGGGATATGGCGCATCACGCATACTTTAAAAAGCTTACGTGTCTGCGCCTCTACACCTTTGCTGGCGTCAATGACCATTACCGCAGAATCCGCCGCCATCAAAGTACGGTACGTATCCTCCGAGAAGTCCTGATGTCCCGGTGTATCCAGAATATTAATACAATATCCATCATAATTAAACTGCAACACGGAAGAAGTTACTGAGATACCTCTCTGCTTCTCTATTTCCATCCAGTCGGATACCGCATGCTTTGCCGTTGCCTTTCCCTTGACGGAACCGGCCTGATTGATTGCGCCTCCATAGAGAAGGAACTTCTCGGTCAGTGTTGTCTTACCTGCATCCGGGTGGGAAATAATTGCAAAGGTACGTCTTTTTTCTATTTCTTTTCTTAAGTCGCTCACAGTATATCCTCCAAATCAAATTACATAACGCATATACTTCATTATTTTACCCTAAAAAATATGTATTTTCAACTCTTTATTCAATCGGTGTGATTACAATATTTTCTGCCGCCACCCCGGTTTTGCGTTTCACAATGTCTTCGACCTGTGCGCGCTTTGCGTCTGTCACATCTCCCATGTTCAGTACCACATCACAGGCGTCATCGCTGATACTTACCACAACATCGGTAAATCCCTTTGCCTCAAGCATCATCTCTGCATTGGATTCCTTTTCCGCGATATCGGTCAAAGTGATCATCTCATCTACAGCAGCTTTCTTCTGGGCATCATCGAGCGTTTCATTATCGATGATTGCCTGTAAGCTCTCCTTATTTTTGGAGCGTACCTGCTCACGGTTCAGCTTTACCTTTGCTGCATAGTCTGCATCCTGTACCAACGCACTGGTAAGTACCGTTTCCCCCGGATTGTTCACCTCCTGCGTAGATGCAGTGGCCACTGTTTCTCCGTCCGAAATATCTGATGCAATATCGGTTGTAAAATCCGCCTCTTTATCCGAGACAGCATCGTTTGCATTGACGGAAGTCACAACCTGTTCCTCCTTTGGATCTGCATTTTTCTTGTCGTAAGTTACATACCCGGCGATCGCGATCAGTACGGCCAGTGTCGTGATCACAATCTGATTTTTATGTACGATTTTTTTCACAGCTATTCCTCCTGCGCTGACATTTTTACTACTTTTATTTTATGCGCTTCGATATCAAATAATGACATCATTGCATCGGTTATTTCGGTCACTACCGCAGGAGAATTTCCGCCCTGTACCACAATAACCATGCCCTCTACATGCGGGCGTTCTTTTCTTATGACATAAGGCTTTTGTTCCTCTCCGGTATCATAAATCACGGTAGTCTCCTCTTTGGCTTTTTCATCTGTTTTGCAGTTTTTGTCCAGATAAGTCTGTCCGTCGTCCGCAAGTGTTATCATGACATTTGCTTTACCACATCCATCCATCTGCTCGATCAGGATGCGGATCTGTTCTTCTAACTGTTCGACATATTCACTGTCCGAGATTCCGTCTGCCTGTCCATATTCTTTCGTATTTTCCTCATTGCTTTTGTTTCCGGTAAGCTTGCTTTTTCCGGATGTTTCTTTCGTTCCTGTGGGGATCATGACGATCAGCACCAGAACACCGATGAGTATCATAATAAGAAAATCAGTTTTCGTCCGGTTCTTTATTTTCTGTTTCAGCCAGTCCCTCATCTGAAAGAAATTGTTCAAAAATATTCTCCCCCTTCTGATAATATTGTGTATCCCCTATCTTCTCTTCGATTTTCTCCAAACGTGCTTTTGTCTGTGCCGCAACCTCTTTCTCCGATATCTGAAGCAACGGAAAAAACAATGCCGCCACCATCATGACACTGATAAAAAAGTTAAAATAACGCCTGTAATTTTCCTTTGGCACAAGATAAGAAAACACAAACAAAAGCAACATAAATATAAAATATTGTTTTACAAAATTTAAAATAATATGCATCGATGATATGTCCTTCCCTCATTTAATTGATAAATCCTGTGGAGGCCGCGATCATGGAAATTGTAAGAAAAAATAAAAGCAGTGCATTCCACATAATTTTCAGATAAATGCCACATCCTTTTCCCACGCCCGCAATACTCTCTGCCAGACGTTTATCACAGAAAGGCTGAAGCACGGCACTCGCCAGCCGGTACATCACATGAAAACAAAGGACTTTGAGTACTGGTTCGAGACCAAGAATAACGAGCACAAGCAAAGCTGCGGCACCCATGCTGTTTTTGATCATAATTGTGCATCCCACAAGTAATTCTCCGGCTGCTCCAAACGAATTTCCAACCCCTGGCACTGCTTTAAGCCCCTGATACAGACTGCTTACCGACAGACGGTCTTTTGCAGGTGCAATCAGTGACTGCACCACTCCCATTCCCATAACAACTGCAAGACCGACTTTTAAAGACAGATAAATCCCACTCTCAAACAGTTCGGCAAATTTGGAAAGTTTAGATTCCTCAAACAAGTGATCCAGCAATACCAACAGTACATAGATATGTACGCCCGGAATAAACAGAAATTTCATGGCAAGTTCCAAAACATAAACAATACCAAATGCCAGTCCGTAAAACGAGCCTGCCGATGCCGTATTTCCCGACAAAAGCAGCGTTGTGGCATAGGTTGGAATAAATGCGGTCATAAAAGAAGTTGTTTTTCCGATGCCACTTTCCACAACTTCGCTGATCAGCTGAAACGACTGCAACAGCAACAACATGATTCCGGTGTACACTACAAAAAAGCTCATCTCCGATACATACTGTGACTTTGTGACAAGCAGTTTTCCAAAAAAGGCAAACAGTATCGACATGCTGATAATCTGGATAAACAATGGCTTTACTGCTGCAATCTCGTAGAAAAACAGGTCAAATACATAATCGCATATATGATCCCGGCTGATTCCATCTGTTCCTTCCGCCACAAAACTCTGCACCATATCCGAAAAGGTATACTTGTCCGGAAGCTGTGTGACATTTTCCTCCACGGCCTCATCTACCTCATCCAGCTTTAGTTCCTGCATCATCTCATCCATGTAATCCTCTGCGGCATGTACCGTCTGTGGCATCAGAAATATTCCAAGGAACAGAATCATTGCCACGCTTTTTTTCACCCAAACCATTACAGATATTTCTCCAATACATCCATCAAATACATCAGTTCCGGAATACTTAATGCCACGATTGAAAGTTTCGCAAAAAGCTCCATCTGCCCGGCAATCGCACTGTATCCGGACTCCTTGCAGATTGAAGAAGAAAACTCTGCAATATAGGCAATTCCAAGCATCTTAAGAAGCGGGAGCAGATATGTCTTGTCCACCGGCAGATAATCAAGCATATCCGATAAAAACGAAACGATCGTCTGCATGCGCAATAATATATAAGTAAACAGGATCATTCCCGCCGCAAGTACGAGAAGCATTGCAAATTCTGACTTTTCTTTTTGCAGGATCAGTGCAAGAAACACTGCCGTAATCCCCAATAGTCCGACTTTTACGATCATCACATGGAAAAAAACGTTTCCATCGTCCGAAACAATTCACTGATAGACGGCACGATCCAGAATAATACGATGATCAATCCTGCCAGACTTAACAGAAACGCCTGCTCCTCTCTGCCACTGTGCTTTAGCACCTGGCTTAATATCGTAACAACAATTCCCACTGCCGCAATTTTAAAAATAATCGTTACACTCATAGCATCCCTTTCTTTTCCTTATACGAGAAGAATCACCAACATCAGCCCCGCAAGCATTCCCACCGGCATATACACACTGCGCTGACGTACAAATTCCTCCCGCTCTTTTTCTACGCATTTTTCCATGCGCTGTCTGCATCCCTGCATGCACCGCAGATTTTCCTGACTGTTCTCTCCAAAAAAAGCATCGCCCGCTGCTCTAAGTGTATGCCCGGCCTCTTCCTTCAATGCGAATTTCTTTTCCCACTCTTTAAGAACCATGCCCCACACCATCTGCCCACTCGGATATTCATTTTTTTCCAGCAATTGCAGCACTCTTTCAAAAAGGCGCTCCACCTCCGGCAGCCGGCCATCGTATCGCAGAAAAAAGCGTTGTATAGGAACATGTTCTTTCTCCAATGCATATTCAAAAGCGGCAAAGATTCTGATCCATTCTTCCATAAGCAAAGCCCTGCATCGCTGCACCTTCATCCATTGGTACAGAAGTCCTGCACAACCGCCCAAAATCAGTAGAATTCCTATCAGTTTTCCCATAGCACCCTCCCGGTTCCATCAAACACAGTCACTTTTCTGTTCTTATCCAACGCCATACTGGGTGTTTTTCTTTTTAGTCCTACAAACCGCATTTTCCCTTCTTTCCCCCATTTACGGCATGCCTCCTCTCTTAAAAAAATTTCCTCCACGCTTCTGGCATGCATCGTTCCGAGAACAGTAACACCGGATTTCATTGCCTGTGCCACAGCCGCAAAGTCTTCTTTTCCTCCCAGCTCATCTACGGCAATAACATCCGGAGACATCGAACGAAGTACCATCTGCATACCGATTGCCTTCGGGCAATTATCCAGCACATCCGTGCGGGGACCGAGATCATTTTGCGGGATTCCCTGATAGCAGGCGGCAATCTCGGAGCGCTCATCGACCACAGCTACTTTTCTTCCTGCTTCCTTCTTCTGATGCGTTCCTCCCTCGCCTTTCGAAAGAAGCCGGATACAATCCCGCAGATATGTTGTTTTTCCTACCCCCGGCGGTGCAAACAAAATCGTGTGATATAACATTTCTCCATCTCTGATCCATGGAATGATGTCTATGGCACAATCCTTTACTTCGTGGGCGATACGCATGTTGATTGCATTGATGTCATACAGCCTGTCTGCCTGCATATTGCTTTTTTCCATCGAATAACTGGTGTGTCCGCTGATGCCAATGCGATGTCCTCCGGTGATTGTAAAAAAGCCCTGCCGCATTTCCTCCTCGCGTGCATACGGTGCATACCCTGTCAGATAATTCAGCATTTCCCGTATCTGTTTTGCCGTCACATCGCCAATGCGTTTGATTTTTCCTCCCGCATACACAAGCTCCATTGCCTGTCCGGCTCTTAAACGGATTTCCTCTGCCTCCTCTAATTCTCTCTCTGTAACCTTTGTCCGAAATGCTATCGGAAGATATGTCGTCAGAATGTTCCTTCCCCCTTTTTCATGGATATAACACAAAAAAGCCATAAGGAATCTTTTTCAATTCCCTATGGCTTATTTATATGCTTTCTATTTCAATTCAGAACTATTATTTTACATGCGGTCCGGTGCAGAGAATCCGAGTACATCGATACATGCCTCGAGCACACTCTTTGTCAGCATCAAAAGTCCGATATAAGACTGCTGGATCTGCTCGTCTTCCTGCGCAAGAATCTTGTTCTCATGATAAAATCCGTTGAACGCATTGGCAAGTTCGTACACATATGCACAGATCTTGTGCGGTGCAAGTTCTTCGAATGCATTTTCCATCATTCCATTGAATCTGGAAAGTACAAGCATCAGATTCTTCTCACTTGCGGAATGTGCTGCAAGCAGTGCGGTATCCGGCAATGTCTTTCCGGCTGCCTGATACTTGGACAGAATAGATTTGATACGGACGATCGTATATAGAATGTAAGGTCCTGTATTTCCTTCGAACGAAGTAAAACGCTCAATATCAAAGACATAATCTTTGCTTGCCTGGTTGGAGAGATCTCCGTATTTTACAGCGGCTAAGGCAACCATCTTGGCTGTCTTCTTTGCTTCCTCATCACTGATATCAAGATTTTCTTTTTCCTTCTGGTTCTCGGTGATCTTCTTTAACATCTCTTCGTTGATTTCATCCAGGAGATATTCCAGACGCATAACACCGCCATCTCTGGTCTTGAATGGCTTGCCATCCTTACCGTTCATGGTACCGAAACCAATGTGTTTTAACTCTACGCTGTCATCTACAATGCCCGTCTTTCTGGCACAACGGAATACCTGAATAAAATGCATACTCTGTCTCTGGTCTGCCAGATAAATAATACTGTCCGGATGATAATCCTGCATACGCATCACGATTGTTGCAAGATCCGTCGTACTGTAAAGGGATGCACCGTCCGATTTTAAGATAATGCATGGAGGAATCTCTTTTGCATCGGTCTCCTCGGCAACATCTACAACAAGCGCGCCATCACTCATGTATGCAAAGCCTTTGTCTTTCATCATCTGTACCATATCAGGAATATATGGCTGGGCATCGGACTCACCTTTCCAGAGTTCAAATGATACATTGAGATTATCATAATTTTTCTTCAGATCTGTAACAGACACATTCAAAATATGCTCTAACAGTGCACGGTATCCTCTTCTGCCTGCTTGAAGCTGGCTGGTTGCCTCCATTGCAGCCTCACGGAAAGCATCATCCTCCTTGCTCTTCTTGCTGGCAGTCGGATAAATATCTTCCAGCTCGGAAATTGTAAACGGTGCCTCTGTCGGGTATTCTCCGGTATAGCTCTCATCATAATATACCAGATCCGGCTTACGCTCCTTTAATTCCACAATAATCAGTCCCATCTGCAGACCCCAGTCTCCCAGATGCACATCACCGATCACATTGTGTCCCATGAATTTACCGATGCGCTTTACACTCTCTCCGATGATTGCAGAACGCAAATGTCCTACATGAAGAGGCTTGGCCACATTGGCTCCGCCATAATCCACGATAATGGTCTTTGGATTTTTTGCTGCCTCACAGCCAAAACGTCCCTCATCCTGTTTCATTTCTGTAACTACGCCTGCAAGGTATTCCTTGCTCAGCTTTAAGTTGATGAATCCCGGTTTCACGGACTCAACGCTCTCAAACATTGCATTTCCTGTCAAAGCTTCTGCAATCTTATCTGAAATCATAAATGGCGCACATTTGTATTCTTTTGCTGCTGCCATCGCACCATTACACTGGTACTCGCACAAATCCGGGCGGTTGGACAAAGTTACTTTTCCGTACTTCGCATCGTATCCATTGTCAACGAATGCCTTTGTCACTTCCTCCGTTATGCTGTCGATCAAAATTTTCATCGTATGGTCTCCTTTTCTCAGTCCAATCTACGCATTATTCTATACATAAGAAAGGAAATTGTCAAACTTATTTGCCCTGCTTCTTCACATCCGCTTTCTTAATCAGTTCATAAATATCGGCAAGTTCTTCCTGTGACATTTGGGTATAATCGCCCACTTCCTGCATGGAAGGTTCACTTCCCTTTTCTTTTGCAAGATAGTTCTTTGCCTCATTGACCAGTGATACTTTGCCAAGAATAGCATTTTCACTATCATCCTCGCCTGCCATCTCACGGATACTTGCCTTCATGGCTTCCTCGATTGCCCGCTCGAGTTCCGCCTCTACATCACATTTTTCTTTGGAACCACACAAATCCGACAATTTCAGGAACAGCGCCATATTGCCTTCCTGCACCACATCCTCGAATCCTTCCGAAGAAAGCGCCAGATTCTTTGCCATCGTAAGGACATTTTTCATCCAGCCGTCCGATATTTTGCGCACCATGGATTCATCGCCTGCAAGAAGTGCCTGATACATTGCAATCTGCTCTTTTTCACTGTATTCCGGAAGATTTTTCAGTTCTTCCAGATACATCTGAAACATTTGGGAATCCGGTAAAACATCCTCCGGTTCATCATTCTTTCCAGTCTGCGCATCTTCCGCTTCCTCTTCTTCCTTTTCTGCAGCCTCATCCACCTTGGATTCTTCTGCTTCTTCCTCTTCTGGTTCCTCGTGTGGTGTCAGCAGAAATTCCAACACCATATTTTCCTGTTCTGTATTCAGTTCCATATCTTTAAAATAACCCAGAATCTCTTCCCGGGACATCGGTTCTGCGCTCGTCCGGATAATTTCTGCGACTTCACGTATGGTCTCTGTAAATGTATTCTGATCTACCATGTCTGTTACTCCTGTTTCTAACTTCTATCATTCATTCGCCCTGCATTTTCTGCACGATATATATACTGTAACATGCCTTCGAAATACAGGCAAGAATTCTCTTTTATTTTGCGCGGGTAAAGTTGAATCCTTTCCACAAACATGGTAGAATAAACGCACATTATAAATTACAACAGGAGGATAACACAATGAGTAACGTTACTATTTCTGATTCTATCAAATACATCGGTGTGGATGATACAACACTCGACTTATTCGAGAGCCAATATATCGTACCAAACGGTGTGTCTTACAATTCTTACGTCATTCTTGATGAGAAAGTTGCCGTTATGGATACGGTCGATGCAAGAAAAACTGACGAATGGTTTTCCAATTTAACCAACACATTAAATGGAAGAACAGTAGATTACATCGTCATTTCCCACTTAGAGCCTGACCACGCTGCCAATATCCAGATGCTGGCTGAGAAGTACCCACAGGCCAAATTAGTACTGAGCGCCAAAGCCAAAGCGATGCTTCCACAGTTTTTCGATATCGCCGATCTTGACAGCCGCTGCATGGCTGTTGCCGAAGGCGAAGAATTATCTTTAGGATCACATACTTTAAAATTCTTCATGGCTCCAATGGTTCACTGGCCGGAAGTTATGGTGGAATACGAGACAACTGAGAAAGTACTTTTCTCTGCCGATGGCTTCGGTAAATTCGGTGCACTCTCCACTGACGAGGACTGGGCATGCGAGGCAAGAAGATACTATTTCAATATTGTAGGTAAATACGGCGCTCCTGTACAGGCACTGTTAAAGAAAGCCGCTACCCTTGATATTCAGACAATCTGCCCATTGCACGGACCGATTTTAAAAGAGAACTTAGGTTACTACATTGAAAAATACATGACCTGGAGCAGCTATGAACCGGAAGACGAAGGTGTTCTTGTTGCCTGTGCTTCCATCCATGGAAACACAAAGAAAGCTGCAGAAAAAATGGTAGAGATTTTAAAAGAGAAAGGCATAAAAGTCGCTTTTACTGATCTGACCAGAGATGATATGGCAGAGGCCATCGAAGATGCTTTCCGTTACAGCAAACTTGTCATTGCTGCTGCAAGCTACGACGGCGGTGTCTTCCCTCCGATGGAAGATTTCTTAAACCGTCTTGGACATAAAGCATACCAGAAACGTAAAGTCGGAATCATTGAAAATGGTTCCTGGGCTCCGGTTGCTGCAAAGAGCATGAAAGCCATCCTTGATACCATGAAAGACCTCACTGTATGTGACACTGTTGTCTCCATCAAATCTACCATGAAAGATGCTGATGTTGCTGCAATGAATGCTTTGGCTGATGAATTGTTAAAATAATAATCTTTACATTTACAAAAAAACGTGGAAATCACAACTGCGATTTCCACGTTTTTCTTATCCTGACACAATTATTACTTATACGGCTCTACTTTTGCTTCGATTGCAGCAAACATTTCTGCTCTTAAGTTCTTCACAAACTCGAGTGCTTCCGTAACCGGAACCATTTCCTTTACGGACTTGTCTCTTGTAGTGATTTCCACTGCAGACTCCTTTAAGTTACGTGGGCTGACAACCACACGGATCGGTGCACCAATCAGATCTGCATCGGAGAACATTGCACCCGGACGCTCATGACGATCATCATAGAGTACATCCACATCTGCATTTAACAGGTCTTTGTAGAGATTATCCGCAACGGCCTTCGTCTCTTCATCATCCACACGCAGACAGCAGATTTCCACTTCCCATGGTGCAATAGAGATTGGCCAGATTGGACCATACTCATCATGGTGTGCTTCACAGATGGATGCAGCCATACGTCCCACACCAATACCATAGCATCCCATAATTGGTGTCTGTAATTCACCATTCTCATCGGTGTACTGCATATGCATGGACTTGGTATACTTGGTTCCAAGCTGGAAGATATTACCTACCTCGATACCTCTCTTGATCGTAATGGTTGGCTTGCCACAGCAAGGACATGTGCTTCCTTCCTGTACCTTGGAAATATCATAGTATGCAACTTCTCCCAGATCTCTTTCCAGGTTCAGTCCTGTATAATGGTATCCTTCTTTGTTTGCACCTGCTACTAAACTGTCAATTCCTTTGAGGGAAATATCGCAGTATACAGTAACCTGATCAGAAATACCATAAGGTCCGATATAACCGGCTACCAATGGATCATCTGCTGTAATCTCAGCCGGATGAATGTCCTCGCCGACAAGGTTGCGAAGCTTTGTCTCGTTTACTTCATAATCTCCGCGTACAAATGCAACTACAAAACTGTCATCTGCATTCTTCTGGTATACAACCGCCTTGCAGGAAGATTTCACACCGGATTTTAAGAATGCGCAGACCTCATCGATGGTCTTGCAGTTTGGTGTCTCCACGCACTGTAACTCTTCTAAATTTCCTTTACTTTCATTTGTCACTTTGTTCTCTGCCGCTTCCATATTTGCGCGGTAATCACAGGAAGTACAAAGTACGATGGAATCCTCTCCTACCGGAGTTAAAAGCATGTACTCATGTGATACATTTCCACCCATCATACCGGAATCGGATGCAACGGTTACGACCTCCGGAATACCACACTTTTCAAAAATACGATTGTATGCATGGTAACATACATCATAATATTTCTCCAGATCTTCCTGCGATGTATGGAACGAATATGCGTCCTTCATAGTAAATTCACGCACACGGATCAGACCGGCTCTCGGTCTTGCCTCATCACGGAATTTTCTCTGGAACTGATAGATCATAAATGGATATTTGTTGTAGGACTGTCCATACTCACGAACAAGCTGTACAGCAGCTTCCTCATGTGTCATTCCAAGAACCAGCTTGGAATCGTTACGGTCTCTCAGACGTACGAGCTCGCTTCCGACACTCTCGTAACGACCGGACTCTTCCCACAGATCTGCCGGCAAAACAACCGGGAACAATACTTCCTGTCCATCAATGGCATTCATCTCTTTACGGATGATTGCTTCGATCTTGGATGTGATTTTCTTTAATGTCGGGAATTCGGAATAGATACCATTTCCGACGTATTTCATATATCCGCCTCTGACCATCAGCGCATGGCTGTCAATGACACAGTCGGCTGGCTTTTCCTTGAATCGTAATCCTACTAATTTTGATACTTTCATGTGAACCTCCATCTTTTATTATTTTACTTATAAAATTGGTTTAAAAAAGCCCCAAACAATACAATCTCTGTATTGTTTAGGGCGAATATAAATCCGTGTTACCACCTAAATTCAGGCCTTGCCTGCACTCATCCGTAAGCAGCCACTTACGCTGTCTCTGATAACGGTGACCTCCGGCAGAATTTCTCCAGATTCCAAAACAAACACTCTGTCTTCATCCTGCAGCTCCCAGACTGGTTCCAGATTCTCGTACAAAAGCCTCGCACCTGCCGACTTCTCTCTGCATGTCTTAAATCTGTACTATCTCTGTTCTTTGCTTTAAACCTTAGAAATCGTACCACATCCCCATGGGAAAGTCAACCATTATCCCAAAGCCTTACGATCTGCGGTAACGATTAAAACATGCATAGATTTCCTGCACGCGCGGAATCGCATATCCACATGGAATATATCCTCCATCAGCAAAGAAAGAAAGACCTTTTGTTTCCAATTGTTTCTGCAAATACGAAACAATTTCCGGGATTGTCTTCTTTCCGTCGATCATTTTTTCCACGGCATATTTTAATAACATGCCCAAAGCTGCCGTCTGCTCGCTGTCCACCAGCTGCTCCACATAGCGCAGATCGACATTCTGCCGGCCAAGTGCAAATCCATCTTTTCCCAGAAGTTTTACTTTCAGCCGCTCCGGTGTCCCTTTGACTGCACCTGTGCGGTAATCCCGCTTTGGCTTCGCTCCATTTGGATCCTTTGTCATAATGCGTACACTCTCCGGGCGGACATACGGTTTTGCTTTTTCTGCTTCTACCGGGAATCTGGCACATAATGTTTTTGCCTTGTCCGTAATATCCAAAGGCACATAATTGTCCATCTGTATCACGGTATCCGCGATATGGAAAAAAGCACCGGAACTTCCCGCTACAAGAATGGTTGAGATACCTTCCTTCTCATACAGCTCCCCTGCCCGCGATAAAAACGGCGTGATTGGTTCTTTGTCCGGGCTGACCACCTGCTGCATCAGAGCATCCCGCAGCATAAAATTGGTGGCTGAGGTATCTTCATCCAGCAAAAATACATGACTTCCCGCTTCCATCGCCTCGACAATCCCAGCCGCCTGTGAAGTGCTTCCACTGGCATCTTCCGTCGAAAAACGATGGGTATCTTTTTTGTTTGGCAGATCATTGATAAACATGGAAATATCTGCATCTTTGATGAAACGTCCGTCCTCTGCACGAAGTTTTACTGCGGTATCATTTGTAATGACATACTCTCTTCCATCCCCTGCAATATGATTGTACACACCAAGTTCCAACGCCTGTAAAAGTGTGGACTTTCCGTGATATCCACCACCCACGATCAATGTGATTCCTTCCGGAATTCCCATTCCCGTGATGGTTCCCTTATGCGGAAGTTCCATGGATACCCGCAGACTGTCCGGTGATGAAAATGCGACCGATTCTCTCATTGGTCTGGAAGAGATTCCGCTCTCACGCGGCAGAATCGCACCATCCGCAACAAATGCTACCAGATGTTTTTCTTTCAACTGGCTGCGGATTGCCTCCTGATCTTCTGCGAGCGCAATCACTTTCTGCAAACGTTCTTCACTTAAATTTTTAAAATAGAACGACTGCTGCACACAGGCCGGAAGATAATCAAACAGGATCTTTTCCAGCTCCCGGGCGTTGATGGTTCTTCCATTTGCCGGAAATCCGACCGAAAAACGTGCGATCAGATGTTTTTCTCCAATCTCACATGCAGTCCGTTTTAACACTTCCTGTCCGCATCGTGTAACCGAAAGTAATCCGCTTTTTCCGGAACCCTTCGCTTTAAACGTATAGTGTGCGACCTGACGCTCAAACTGTCTGGTCAGTTCATCTGCCAGAGCCGTCTTTGTCAGGTTATCTTTTGTGCTCCATTCCGGAAACTTTGCATCCCGCAGCGGAACCTCTATACGCACATGTGAGGGAGCCGCAAACGGATCTCCCTGCACATGATCGATATGAAGTTCATAGCCTTCGAACTGATAGCTGCCCCGCAGTCCTTTATAAGCCGGGTAGCTTTTGTGATCAATATTTCTTAACTGGTTCTGTAAATCTCTTGCTGTCTGCATTTTGTTCACTCCTACTGATGCCGCTGTTCTTTTTTCTTAAGCAGTGCCGAAGTATCTAACTGTTGTTCTTTGGGTTTCTTTTTCTTCTCCTTCGGCGCTTTCTTTGGCTTTTCCTTTTTCTGTTGCGGTATCTCTTCTTCGGATGGCTGTTCGGTTTTTGGCACATCCTTTGTCTTCGTAGAAAGTATAGCCCTGTTCTTTTTCTGCGTCCAGTGCTTTTTTATAAACGCATACAACTTCGTATCTGTCGGTACGAACGAGAAGCGGCGGAATGCCACATCCAGTACAAACCACAAAACGGCAAGGATCAAAAGCCACCGGGTCAGATCATATTTCGCCTTTGCGGAAGCTTTCAGTTTCTTCCACAGCGAATCATTTGCCGTAATGGTTTTTCCATATTGTTTTACAAATGCTTTAAACTTTTCATTAGTCAGTGCGAACTTATATTCATCGGAATACTGTACGACAGCTGCCGCTGTCAACGCATTTTCAACCGTATCTTTGTTCATACGGCGCACACTCAGGTTGTAAATTCCTGTCATGTCCGTATCGATTTTTGCCTCGTACACGCCCGGTGCACTGCCCTGCAGCTTTGCAGTCTGCGTCTTGCCATCCGGATCGGTATATACCGCCTCCACTTTGGTTTTCTCGTTATATTCACTGGCGTGATAGGTCACGGTTGTTGTGCCGTTTGCAGTCGATACATCTATAGTATCACCTTCTGATGTATTTCCCACACTGTAATCCACAATGCGCTTCCACAGCTGCACATAATCCTCAGCCCCCGCATATGCTTTCGTCCATTTGTTTGTGACATCGGTATTCCATGCAACCGTATGGCCCAGACCATACTGCATAACCGAAAGAACCGGATCATCCTTATCGGAAGCAAGCAGGACATTCGCATTGCTCTTTGGTGTAGCGCTGACATATCCGCTGATCTGTGGCCATCCATCTGCAAAAAGACCTCTTGTGACAGCATTGCTGCTGTTTACGGAAAGTGTAAATGTGCCATTCTGCAGATACGTCTCTCCGCTTAAGAATACTTCTCTTGCAAAAATCTTTGGAATGTCGGTGGAAATATCCGAATAATAATATCTTCCGCCACAACCCTCTGCGAGTTTTTCCAATAAAGAAGTGTCCGAGTCTGCGCCCACAGCTACCGTAGATAACGTAATTCCCGACTGCTTGCATGGTCCCATGACATCCATAAAATTTGTAGTTTCTCCCTGACCATCCGTCAGAAGAACAACATGCTTGATTTCTGCATCACAATCTTTCACTGCTTCCACTGCTGCTTTGACCGCCGGTTTGATTGTTGTTCCGCCACCTTCCGGAATCGTTTCAATCTTTTCTTTAATTCCGGCTTTATCTTCGGCTTTGGTAATTGGAACGACCCATGTATAAGTGTCATCAAACGATACCACTCCTACATAGTCTTTCTCCCGAAGCTCCGATACTGCATTTTCTGCTGCTGCAACTGCCAGATCCAGATTCGTCTCCCCGTCATCCACGATCTCGGACATACTTCCGGAATGATCAATGACCATGACCATTGCCATGCTCGGAGATTCATTGGTTCCCCGCGGTTCCATATCTACCGGAAGGAGTGTTTCCAGTTCCGTATCCCGGTAACCGCCCAACGCAAAGCTTTCTTCTCCTCCACAACAGATCAGACCACATCCATAATCTTTTACATACGTATCCAGATTATCCAGAAACTTCTGCGGCAGATCCGTGCGGAATACATTGTCCAGCACAATGCTCTTGTATGCGAGCATATCATTTAATGATTCCGGCGCATTGATTGCAGATACCGTCTGGTAATTGCATCCTGCCGCTCGCAACAGTTTCTCATAATTGCTGCTGTCCTCATCCATACCGGATACGACCAGTATCTTTGGCACGCTGTGAATTGCCGCATAAGCATAATAGTCATTATTTTCTTTACAGGTATCGCCTTTTGCCACAACCCGCACCGTAAAACTTTCCGCGCTCTCGCCGGAGACTTTCTGTTTTAACACAAACGAATTGGCTCCCTTGTTGAGATGAACTTTCGTTTCCGATTCCATCATGGAACCGCGGAGCACCTGAAGTCTGGCATCCACATCATAATTGCTTTGCACATTGACCGTCATGGAATAAGAATCCCCGGCATATAGATATCCCGGCATCTGTACATTTTCAATATACGTATCTTTCCCCACGGAAACATCGTACAATACCGACAAAAGTTCCACCTTTTTGGATACCAGCGCAGAAGCTGTGCTTTCGATATTTCCCTTTGTTTCCTTTCCATCGGTAAGGATCACCAGACGGCCGGCTGCATTCTCCGGTATCATCGAAAGACCTCTGGAAACTGCATCTTCGAGATTCGTTGCCGTCTCATCCACCGCAGACATCATGCCGGGAAAATTCTTCTCCTCGGAAACGAACTGTTCCACCAGCGAATTTTTGCCGAATGCCACAATTCCATACTGGTTGTCTTTTGGCATCTTTGCGATCATCTTCTTCAAATCGGCATCCATCGCCTCTGCATTCTGTGCATTACTTTTTGACAGGTCTACCAGAAAAATGGTCGTATTCTCTGCATTTCGTTTATTCACAGAAAATCCAAACAGTGCCAATACCACAAACAAAGCCGTCATAATACGCACAATCAGATAAAATTTTCCACGATAGCGCATCTGGCGCACATAGACAATCCACTCAAGAACGAGAAGAATTAAGATCAATACCAGAATGACATTGCGCAATTGTTTTTTTACAATTATTTTCTGTGACGCGCTTTTTACCCCGGCATCCTCTGCTGTTATTCTTCCATCGGACTGTGTATCCGTTGCAAAGTGTACCACATAAGATTCTTCCTTGTTGTCTGCTTTTACTGTATACAGACCGGCATACGTGGTGTCTGTTGCCAGTGAATTCACATCAAAATCTGCCTGCGGATGAAACAGAACTTTCTCTCCCGCTTCGTACTGACTTTGTGCCAGAAGCGAACTGTCCGCAAGATAACTTAATGTATTTGACATAAACACCGGAAATTCTGCTGCCAAAGCAAAATCCGATTCGCGAAGATCAAATCCGACAACAACGACACGGACACCGTCCTTTTGTCCATAGTAACCGGCACAGGCATCGCCAGCCCATAAGAATCCGGTTCCCCAGGATGGAACATCATAGGTATAAGTTTCATTGACTCCAATCGCAAATTCGCTGATTCCGGAAGTCAGCTCCGTATCACTTACCGTAAGACTAACTTTCTTTTTGGTACCGGTTGCCTGTCCATCCGCAAATACCAGCCGGTTGACTGCCGGATTCTGCTTGGCGGAAGTATCTGCATCATAAATGCAGACGGTATCTTTTTTGACATCCAGATCACTTTCCTTTTCTGATTTCGGAAGTGTCTGTGAAGTCACCGCCTGGTATGCTTTCTCAATGTACGTATTTCCCTTGCCCACAAGTACTGCGGAGACAGCATTGGCAGATTCCGCAATGGCATAACACTCGTTGTCCGCTTTGAGGGAGTCTTTTGCATTGCTTCCCTCAAAAGCAATATTAGCAGCTTCTGTATGCATAGGTTTTCCATTCCAGTCCACATCCTCAAACAGACAGGTATAGGACTCTCCTGCATCAATGGAGATCTGCCGGACAGAAATCACATTCTTTTTTTCGTACAGGCTTACTTCAAGCGTAGCTTTGCTGTCACTGTAGTTCGTAAAACCGGCCGCAATGTCGTACCCTTTCTCACTTTTTGCATAAGACAGAAAATCATTTGAAACATTCGAAGTCACATCTCCCATCACACGAATCTGTGCAGAAAACAGAGACGTTAATTCTTTTGTGTCTGCTGCACCGACTCCATCCGTCATGACGATGACATCATTTTTCTTTTTTCCCTCGGCATCTGTCACAAGCGTCTGGACCGCGGACACTGCATCTTTCAAATTTCCTGCAGTATCTGTAGCTTTCGTCTGATCGAGCAACCGATACAGGCTTTTCTTATCCGATGAGGCAACTGCAAGTAGATTGCTTCCGGTTCCATCATTTGTGATGATGGAAAATGTGCCATTATCGGATGAGGCAATGTCACTTTTGATTTCTGCAACTGCCTGTGCAAGTCTGGTCTCTCCGTCTGCGTTCTCATGCTGCATGCTCCCGCTGGTATCCAACACATAGACAACATTTCCGCTTCCGGTTCCACCCTTTCGGATGTATGGTGACATCAGTGCCAGCACCAGAAGCAATATAATCACGATCTGCAGGTACATCAACAGATTATGAATAAATTTTTCCAAAAATGTTTTTGACTGCTGGTTCTGGTATAATTTCTTCCACAAGAGATTCGAAGAAATCTTATACTCTTTTCCCTTAGGAACCAGCAGATATAAAACAATGATGATCGGTACCGCAAGCACGAATGCAAGCGGCCATAAACTTTCAAATATCATATAACACCCTTAAATCCTCAAATACAAGCTGGTTTCGATCCCGCGTCGTATCACAGAGGACATAAGTTCCTCCGTTTCGCACGCCCTTTTTCATGCGGGACACCAAAGCCTGCAGCTGGTTTTCGTATGCTTTGATTGAGCGTGCATCCATCGTGATACGCAGCTTGCTTTCATTTTCCATATCAATCAGATTTAATGTTCCTTCCATACTGACATGAAGTTCTTCTCCGCAGAGTGTCTGCAAAATTACCGGACGCTGTCTGCAATACAGAAGATACTGCATCATTTTTTCATATTGTTCGTTCTCTTCCTCCAGCAATTCTTCCTGCAAAAAATCACTGATAAGCACAGTGATCCCCGGTCCCTTTCTCTGCATCTGTTTTAAAGCAGCAAACATATCCACGCTTCCGGAATACTCCAGACTTTCCAGCCACCTGAGTACTTTTGGAAAAGCATTTTTTCCACCGGAAACATTATAAGGACGCTGCATATTTTTCATATCATAGATCATGACACGATCCATGTTATTCAATGCAAGATATGCCATCACCGCTCCAAGAAGACTTGCCAGCTCCCACTTTGGTTTCTGTCCGTAATTCATGGATTCACTGGTATCCAGAAGAATCGATACCACCGATTCTTTTTCTTCCATATATTCCCGGATATACATCTTGTCCAGTCTGGCATACACATTCCAGTCTAACCGACGCAGATCATCTCCCGGCATATATTCCCGAAAATCTGAAAATTCCGCGGAAATTCCCTTCTGTACAGACTTGCGGTTTCCCGACATATTCAGAGAACTTTTGTGATTCACCGCCAGACAAAAGCGGGACAGCATATCATAAAATTCCGAATTAAACATATAAGCTCTTTTCCTTTGCCTCGATGATCTGTGCAATCACGGTATCCGCAGATACCCCCTCTGCAATTGCATCAAAACTTAACAATATTCTGTGCCGCAATACCGGATAAGCTACGCTTTTGACATCCTCAAACGATACATTAAATCTGCCTTCCATAAACGCACGTGCCCTGGCACTCCGGATCAGTGCCTGTGCCGCACGTGGACTTGCACCTTCTTTGATATAAGCACTTTCTTCATGGGTAGCCATCACCAAATCTAATATATAATCCATGACCGCATCTGCGATCGGAATCTGTGCAACAAATGCTCTGGCCTGTTGCAGCCCTGTGGCATCCATCACTTTTTCAATCTGTGGTTTCTCTGTATTTTCTGTCAGATTTACAATGCCGCGAAGTTCTTCTCTTGTCGGAAATTCTACCATGACTTTAAATAGAAAACGATCCAGCTGTGCCTCCGGCAACGGATACGTTCCCTCATTTTCGATTGGGTTCTGCGTTGCCAAAACAAGAAACGGCTCTTCTAATTTGTGGCTGTCGTTTCCAACGGTAACCGTATGCTCCTGCATGGCTTCTAACAGTGCCGACTGTGTCTTTGGTGTGGCACGGTTAATCTCATCTGCAAGTACAAGATTTGCAAAAAGCGGGCCTTTTTCAAAGCGGAAGCTGCTCCCCTTCTCGTCCCTTACCATAATATTGGTACCAGTCACATCACTTGGCATAAGATCCGGTGTAAACTGGATACGCTTAAAAGATAACTGGAATACTTCGCTGATCGTACGCACGAGCATGGTCTTTCCAAGTCCCGGCATACCTTCTAACAATACATTTCCTCCCGCAAGTAATGCCAGCATTACCTGTCGGATAATTTCTTTTTGCCCAATAATGCCCTTGCCGATTTCTTCCTCACAGGCTTTTACATTCTGCTGACATAATTCTAACTCTGTCATAACTCCTCCTTATTCGTTCAGGTTCTTGAAATAATCTTTGATCACATTTTCCATTCCACTCGGATAACGCCCCGATGAAATTCCTTCATATGCATTCTTTGTATAATCCGCGATCACGGAATCAAGGCTCACATGATCTCCTTCCCAGGTAAGACCATTCTGCGCCCGGTAGTAATCAGAATTGTTCTTTCCGGTTTTGTCTCCATGCAGGGAGCTGTCATCACCGACTTTATTTGGAACGGTAACATAATCATGCGCTGTAGAGCTCGAACCGGTTCCTCTTCCGCTGCCGCTTCCGTTACCGTTTCCATTGCCATTACCGTTTCCCTGGCCATTGCCATTTCCGCTGCCACTTCCATTACCATCGCCATTTCCCTGGCCATTGCCGTTTCCGTTGCCGTCGCCGTCTCCATTTCCATTCTCCGTCGAATTTCCATCCCCGGAAGTGTTATTTCCATTATTGCCGTCACCGGAAGATGACTGAGAATCTCCATTATTGTTGCTGCCATCTGCAAGCTGACCATTTGCACCGGCAGTATCATTTCCATTCGAAGAACCACCTGTCTGACCACTTGCCGCCTGTGCAATCTGCTGTGCTTCCTTCACACCAATCTTCGATGGATCGATACCAGTCAGGCTCTGTGCCGTCTCCTGATATTTGAATTGCAGCCGCTCATTTGCCGATGCCAGTTCCTGTGCACCTTCTACCTGATCCAGTTCCTTTTTTGACATCTCCAAGGACTTCATCAATTCCTGCAATTTTTTCTTTTCCTCAGCCGAAAGTGATTTCGTATCAATGTCCTCCAACGCATCCATAACCGAGGACAGTTCTTTTTTCTTTTCCTTGACTTCCTGTTTGAGCGCATGCAGCTCCTTCGCCTGCTCCTTTGCAACCGACGGAACCATTGCCAGAGTGCATACACATGCAAGAGAGAAAATGAAAGCCAGCAGATGTCTCGTATTCGGCCGGATAGGAATACAGATATTGTTCTCGTTTTCTTTTAACATCTGTACCGCATCGTTTCTCTGCAATTTTGTGAATGCATCTTCTTTATCCAGATTTTCATAGGCTGTCAATGTACGCTCCTGCAAGCCGAAGCTATCCAGTTTTCTTGCAGCCGCTTTTTCATCGGCCCATGTCATTACCGCGCGAACAATTCCAACCAGACATCCGATTCCTATACAGCCTGCTGCAAAATAGTTCGCATAGTAAAACGGGACAAACAAAGAAATGCCTTCCACCAATACTGCAGCCAATGCTCCAAAAGAAATATAATATACACAATTCTCCAGAATTTTTGCCAGATTTAATTTGTGCCTGCAGTCTTTAATTTTTTGTTTCAGGTACGTTGTTTCTTCCATCTACAAGCTCCTTTGCTTTTCTGTGTGAAATCGGCGTAATACGTTTTGCCGCAATCCATAAAAACAGCAGCGAAATCAATATATAAACAATTGTAGATACTATCATCCAGTGATTTTCGGTACCAAGCCAGTGCATAAAGCCCTTCTTTGTGCCGGATGCATAAAGCCATCCACTGTCTTCTATAAAAGAAGAACCTGTCATCGTAAGTTTAACAAATTCTGTCAGATAAATAAATGGATTTGCAAGCATCAGCAGACTCCAGAGACTTGCCGTTGTCTGATAACCGCTGACAACCTCCCATACAAAATACGGAACGGCTGTAAGTACAAAAAAGCATGCATAAATGCCGTATGAAAAAATCACACCACTGATGGTCTTCTTACACAAGGACGAACAAAGGATTCCGATACTTGCTGCAAAAAACGATACAAGAAGTGCCAGTGCAAAAAACCAGAACAGATAACTCCATGACATACCACCGATAACAAAAGTAAGTGCCATAACCGGCAGACTTGCCACAATAAAGAACAGCCCCTGCACTACGGCAATCCCTACTTTTCCCATAATGATTGAAAATGGTGTCATACTTGTTGTCATCATAATATCAAATGTCTGGCGTTCCTTTTCTCCTGAAATCGCAGATGATGTCTGCACCGGAATCACAATTGCAATGATCATAATCTGTGCGATTGCCAGCACCGGATACAGCCACACGATTTTACTGTATATATTAGAATCATCGTAAATACTTTGATTGCTGATAAATAACAGCGCGATAAAAAACACACCCGCAAGGATTGCTTCATATGCAAAAATCCCCCATGCCATCTTCATACTGCGGGCCTGTACTTTGATATCTTTCTTAACGATTGGATTCAGTCGCATTTTCTGCACCTCCTGTCAGCTCCATAAACAATGCCTCTAAGTTTCCTTCCTGCGTATGGAATCCTGTCACAAGAATTCCTCTGCCGATCAGTTCCGCAATCAGCTGTGCGATCTCCATCTGTGTCAGGCTGTGGGAAATGCGTATCTCCTTTTCCCCCACAGATTCTACTTTGACATTTACATGTTCTTTGAGCATACGCACTGCCGGTTCCATATCTCCCTCTACCGTAATGATGATCTGGTTGTTTCCAAACACCTGGCTCATGACATCATCAATCTTTCCGGCTGTCACCAGATGACCGCGATTCATGATACCAATACTGTTACACATCTCAGAAAGTTCTGAAAGAATATGGGAACTGATCACGATGGTCTTTCCCATACTTTTCAAATTCAAAAGAAGCTCTTTCATCTCCACTCTGGCTCTCGGATCCAGACCGGAATTTGGCTCATCGAGAACAAGTAACGCCGGGTTGTGGATCAGCGCACGTGCCACACAAAGTCTCTGCTTCATACCACGGGACAACGTATCCACATATACTTCCTTTTTGTCGGACAAGTTTACAAGTTCCAGCAGATCATCTGAGATTTTTGCAATATCACGGGAACTCATACCATACATGGAACCATAAAAATCCATATACTCTGTCACTTTTAAATTGTCATACACACCAAAGAAGTCCGGCACATAACCAATCTGTTTTTTGATTTCTTTCGGATTCGAAAGCGCATCAATGCCATTAATCTGAATGCTTCCGGATGTCGGTGGCATCAGCCCGCAGACCATACGGATGGTTGTTGTTTTTCCAGCACCATTCGGTCCGACAAAGCCAAACAGATCGCCTTTTTCAATATGAAGATTCAGATCATTGACTGCCTGAAATTTTCCATAATTCTTATATAAATGATTAATTTGCAGCATTTTCGTCCTCCTTTACAAGCGAATACAGACATCCATAGGAGGTCTCAAGACAATCGCTCTCCACTGTCTTATCATAATTTCTTACTGCACCTGCAACAATTGTTTCACTTTCTGTTGCCTGATTTCTTGCATCCAGCAGTCCGATATACAAAGAGGCCAGACAATCTGCATTCTCATCTTCGTCCAGATCTCCATAATAATTCACTAAGTTATAATACATATCGTCCGTATAATCGACTGTAAACTGATTTACCACACGATTCTCCTGTAAAGCCTGCTTCAGATCCAGAGTCTCTCCTGCTTTTACATCGCTTATAACATACATATAATTTCTGGAAAGTACCGCCATATATGGGAAGTCATAAGAAGTGTTGTTCTTAATTACTCCCTCCTGCTTTTTATCCGAGAAATTCAGATTTTCGGTTTCTATCTTTCCTGCGTCTTTTCCTTCTCCTGCTGCAAACAGATATCCGGTATCAAAACTTTCTCTTGGTCGCAATCCCAGATGCAGCCCGTCCGCCTCATATCGGACAAAAGTTTTGTAATCTTTCAGATTGTTGACTCCACCACTATATCCAGACATTGCAGAACCTGCATATGTGTAATTATCTTTCAATCGAAAATCCCATTCTTTATTGCTTGCGTAATATGCAGAATAATACGTATGCAATTCAGCCTTTTTACTTCCCGTCTCCTGTACATTTACCGCATATACTTTTGGTTCTGTCACACGCAGGGAATGTCCGATAAGATAAACAAATCCAACAAATGCCACACCAAGCAAAGGAGCTGCAACCCAGTACCACTCGCTGCGTTTTGCTTTTCGTAAGATCAGATATAAAATCGGGCCTACCGCAAACACATAAATAACGATCAGGATTTTCAGCCAGTTGAAATCCACATCTGTATTCTTCTGATCGATGATATTCATTGCTGATTGTCCGTTATACATACCGGTTGCATTCTGATAATTGTACGAACTTTCTGCTATTGACTGACTTTCATTATAAATGGAGCTTACTACATTGGCATCAGCCTTCTGCATCTCATCCTCGCACAACGACATATATAATACCATCACAGAACCATATCCATAGTTTTCCAGGAATGCTGGATTATCGCCACTTTCATACCCTGAAGCAGAATTTAAAATCAATTCTGTCATTTCCATATTGGAAAGATCAATTCCCGCATCTTTATAAGAATAATAACAATCCTGCTGCACTCTTGATGAGACACGTGTAACCTCCCCTTTCCTGCTTGTTTTCTGTGCTGTTATATCAATAAAACCAGGATCAAATGCTTCTGCTGTTTCTTTGACATAAGAACCGGTTCCAATGATGAGCCAGCCTCCATCATCCACCCAGTCCTCAATTGCTTTTCGCTTCTCTTTGCTCAGACTGCTGACATCATACTGATCAATAACAAGATAGTACAATCCATCCAGAGAGTCCTCCAATGTATCTGCCTTTATCTCCTGCAATACAACCGGCTGTTCTTCTTCATAAATAGCGTAATCTTCTCCACCCATATCCAGATATGTCAGCTTGTCATAATGATCCGAAAGTATACCCACACGAAAACCTTTTTTCTCCTGATTTCCCAGAAGATCCTTCAGTGTGATGGATGCCACCTCTTTGTCATTTTTATCCACCAGAATCAGATAGCCTTTCCCCCTGCATTCCTCCACATTCAGTTCCGGAACCGTCAGCGTATACTGCTTTTTGCCATTTGCCGGCAAGGTAATTGGCATATCAAATGCACAATGTGTATCCTCTGCGTCCGTTTTAAACAACACACGGGAAGTTCCTTCGAAATCAGCTCCATGATTCTCTAAGCTCACTTGATATACATACGCATGATTTTCCTCTTTTAAAAGTGTTACCTCTCCGGAAAAAACACCCGTATCCTTTGTTTCTGCTGCGATATGCTGCGGACATGCCACAAGTCCAATACACAACAGACATACAAGAATAACTCCTGTTAGAATTTTTTTCATAACGTCCTCCTTTTTAAGTTCCGTATTCAATTGTAATCATAGCATACCTGCATCGTAAAATGTATGAAGTTCAACTGTCATTTTCTTTAAGATTTTATGAAGTTTAAAAAAGAGACCGTCTTACGACAGTCTCCAAACCTTCACTTTATTCATTTTTTGCTAATCTTCTATTCGTTCCCGCGAAAAATTACATTGCGATATTTATTCAGTACTTTCAGTAACAGACTTCCCAGAATACATACAGAAATAATCTCACCGATTCCTACCGTAACCACGTTAAAAGGAATCGACCAGTCAACACCATTGTAAACCGTCTTAAATCCGTATCCATAACGCAGAACCCACGGAACAATAACCATGTTTGCGATAACCGGTGGAAGCGTACATGCAAATTTGTGCTTACGCAACAGATACGTACCTACCGCTCCGATCAATGTTGCAATACTTCCAAATACAATATCCCAGATGATAGCTCCTGTCATCAGGTTCGCTGTCAGACATCCGATCCAGAGTCCCGGTATCGCTGCCGGTGTAAAAAACGGAAGGATACACAATGCTTCTGAAAATCGTACCTGAATACTGTAGGAAGATAATCCAAGCGCATTGGCAAGTAATGTCAATACCACATACAATGCAGCGATCACCGCCGCCTGTACCACATATGTTACACTTTTGTTTCTCATATAAAATTCTCCTTTAGTTTTGTTTTCTGTCAGGAAGGTTTCGAACTGACACGCTATTTGCAGCAAGGACTACTTTAATCTTAATTTCGCATTCTGTCAAGTATTGCCAGGAATAATTTCCGATAAAATTTCAAACATAATTACTGGCGTATATAAATTCCCTGGGATTCGATAAAATCATCCATTTCTTCCAATGCTTCGGTTGCCCATTCTTCACTCTGTGGCCCCTGATCCGCTGTGTTCTTTTTTACGTCTTCACTTACATTCTTCTTTTCTTCCATACCAATGCCTCCTTGTCTTGACACTATCCACTATCTCTTTCTGATTTTGTAAAAGTATA
>ERZ1034976.111-NODE-111-length-74057-cov-45.468014_pt1 | contig 74057 bp, 66 predicted proteins | sample MGYA00520623_ERZ1034976 | MGnify/ENA primary metagenome ERZ1034976 (study PRJEB33766, sample SAMN09781774) | gut metagenome | biome: gut microbiome | host: Homo sapiens | place: Madagascar | study: EMG produced TPA metagenomics assembly of the PRJNA485056 data... | reverse complement strand
AACGGCAATGATAATGCAGGAGAAACCATTGTCAAACAGACAATATAGACAGGGGGATATTATAATTGATAAGTAGTATTGATAACTGATAAAAGGGAGTACGAATATGATTGATTATGTAGGAATTGCAAGAAAAGCCGTAGAATGTGGTGATATGGTAAAGCTGTTAGAGGGAAAGGGTGAGTACCATTGTGAATATGTTGAATATGGTCTTGCAGGAATAGATATAACTGATTGGGGCAGTATTTTATCAAGAGGAATTTATGCACTGTATAACGAGGGAGGGTATGACTATATTCCGGATATGATTATTGAAGCAATTAAAGAAATGTGTGAGGGAGATGTTGAAGAGGTATACTGTGCGTTTAATGTTTTTTTTGATATTGTACTGGAGGAAAGACAGAATTTCAAACTGGCGCCATTTCACATATCTGAGCAGATAAAACCCGTAGTTATGCAGGCAGTTTTCAATAATAAAGAAAAGTTAAGTAAATGTTTTGACTGGGAAGGCTGGAGACATTCTGATGGTATGTGGGGAGCTATTAAACGATGGGTGAAAATACTGCAGGAAGATTATGAGACGTGTTCAGAGTATGATATGGAAGATGCAGAATGAAGGTGGGTTATTAATTGATTATTATCTTTATATATTCAAATATTAATTAAAACAACCTGTTTGATGCGTATACAAACGGCAATGATAATGCAGGGGAAACCATTGTCAAACAGACAATATAGACAGGGGGATATTATAATTGATAAGTAGTATTGATAACTGATAAAAGGGAGTACGAATATGATTGATTACATAGGAATTGCAAGAAAAGCCGTAGAATGTGCTGATATGGTCAAATTGTTAGAGGGAAAGGGTGAGTATCGTTGCGAATTTTATTATTATGGATTTCCACCTGATGCGGATGTTACGGATTGGAATAATCTTATATCAAGAGGAATTTATGCACTGTATAACGAGGGTGGGTATGACTGTATTCCGGATATGATTATTGAAGCAATTAAAGAAATGTGTGAGGGAGATGTTGAAGAGGTATACTGTGCGTTTCGAGTTTTCTTTTGTGCTGTAATGTATGAAAGACGGGATTTCAAACCGGCACCATTTCATATATCAGAGCAGATAAAACCTGTAGTTATGCAGGCGGTTTTTAATAATAAAGAAAAGTTAAGTAAATGCTTTGACTGGGAAGGATGGAGCCATTCTGATGGTATGTGGGGAGCTATAAAGCGATGGGTGAAAATACTCAAAGAAAAATATGGGGAATGTTTAGAATATGATATGGAAGAAGCCTGATGAGTTTTATTTAAAATATAAAGATGTTTTTGATAACCCTAAGTAGTTTGATTAAGTAATAGGTGAAATGATATATCCTATAAGCTGTTTGCAAAGAACTTCGGAAATACAGGACTTGACTGGCTGAGAAAGGCGTGAGGTCTTGAAGCATCTTCGGATGTGTTGAAGCGGCTTTCACAGATAGGATGGATGAGCTCTTTGAGCTGATGAAGGGTTCGTCGAAAAGCGCAGACGATGTGGCAGGCAGTATTGGTATATGGAAACTTGAGATAGGCAGAGGCATATTTTATGAAATTTGAGATGTTGATTAATAATGCAATTATTATTATCAATAAAGATATGGAAAAAGAAGAATATGGTTTGTTTTATGATAGCTACACAGACAGGTGTGGTTTATCATGCCAGAATGTTATATTAAGTTAGGAATGTTTATGAATATAAAATGCGTTAAAATGAATAAAAAATATATACGTAAAATTGAAGGAATGAGTAAAGGGTTGCTTTTGTTTAAGGTAGGAGCAGAGATAAAACAATCAGGACAAAATTTCCATTTGCTTTACGAAGATAAATGCAAGCCGCCGTTAGATATTGCGATTAATCCTAATAACGGAACAATAGAATATATTACTTATTTTATCCAAGATGAAAAAATATTAAGTGAAAAGCTCTATAATGAAATAGATTATCAAGAAGGAACAATTATTGTTGAAGATGAGCAATTTAATATTGAGAATAAGTTTTATTTAATTGTCGAGAGAAAATTTGATGCAATTCGAGATAATAATGACATTCTGATATTAAGTAATTCAATAAATAAAGAGAAACTACAAGCATATAAAATTGACAATATGAATTATTTGCTTTTTTCTCAATCTCAGTTTTGTGGTATAGTATTTAAAAATATTTTAAGCGAAGAATGGGATGAAATTATTAACTCGCAATGCATATAAATGAAAGCCCCCATTCCCTAGCAATTCCCCAGTTCTTGCATGAGAAATTAAAAACGACATCGGTAAATACAGGAAGTAATTGTAAAGGATTATTCGCAGATTTTATATATAATGGAAATACATATAGAGGCGTATAAAATGACAATAAAAGATGCAGAAAAAATTTATAAAAAGTATAATTGTTCAAAATTTGCAATGGCAAGAGATGATTTATTAAAATATCAATTATATGAAAAATTGAATATTGATAACTGCTAAAAGGGAGTACGAATATGATTGATTACATAGGAATTGCAAGAAAAGCCGTAGAATGTGATGATATGGTAAAGCTGTTAGAGGGAAAGGGTGAGTATCATTGCAAATTTTATTATTATGGCTTTCCACCAGATGCGGATGTTACGGATTGGAATAATCTTATATCAAGAGGAATTTATGCACTGTATAACGAGGGTGGGTATGACTGTATTCCGGATATGATTATTGAAGCAATTAAAGAAATGTGTGAGGGAGATGTTGAAGAGGTATACTGTGCGTTTAATGTTTTTTTTGATATTGTACTGGAGGAAAGACAGAATTTCAAACTGGCGCCATTTCACATATCTGAGCAGATAAAACCCGTAGTTATGCAGGCAGTTTTCAATAATAAAGAAAAGTTAAGTAAATGTTTTGACTGGGAAGGCTGGAGACATTCTGATGGTATGTGGGGAGCTATTAAACGATGGGTGAAAATACTGCAGGAAGATTATGAGACGTGTTCAGAGTATGATATGGAAGATGCCTGATGAGATTGGGAAGGAGATTTTTGGTATGCAATTAAATGATACAGTTAAATTGGCACAAGAAATAAGCAAAGAAATGAGGATTATATTTAAGGATAAAATAGATGCTACACAAATATATGATGTTAATGATGATATAAATCATAGAGCATTTAAAATAAAATTTATTGCATATGATTATTTTGTTGTTATTTTTAATTATGAACAAGATATTATTGGATGTTCGATTGAACAGGGTAATTCGACGCATATTTTATTGTCAAAAGGAAAAAATTGTTATTCGGATAAAAATATATATGAATTTTTTAGAAAAGTTGATAATGAATTAAAATTGCGTATACCAGATAAATTTTTAGAAGCTCATGGCTGGATGTAGCTCATAAAAAGTATATTCTAGCGAGCCGATAAAATTTAAAAGGAAATAAAGGAGATTAAGAGCATGATTGATTATGTAGGAATTGCAAGAAAAGCCGTAGAATGTGATGATATGGTCAAACTGTTAGAGGGAAAGGGTGAGTATCGTTGCGAATTTTATTATTATGGCTTTCCACCGGATGCGGATGTTACGGATTGGGATAATCTTATATCAAGAGGGATTTATGCACTGTATAACGAGGGTGGGTATGACTATATTCCGGATATGATTATTGAAGCAATTAAAGAAATGTGTGAGGGAGATGTTGAAGAGGTATACTGTGCGTTTCGAGTTTTCTTTTGTGCTGTAATGTATGAAAGACGGGATTTCAAACCGGCACCATTTCATATATCAGAGCAGATAAAACCTGTAGTTATGCAGGCGGTTTTTAATAATAAAGAAAAGTTAAGTAAATGCTTTGACTGGGAAGGATGGAGACATTCTGATGGTATGTGGGGAGCTATAAAGCGATGGGTGAAAATACTAAAAGAAAAATATGGGAAATGTTTAGAATATGATATGGAAGAAGCAGAATGAAGGTGGGTTATTAATTAATTGATTATTATCTTTATATATTCAAATATTAATTAAAATAACCTGTTTGATGCGTATATAAACGGCAATGATAATGCAGGAGAAACCATTGTCAAACAGACAATATAGACAGGGGAGATATTATAATTGATAAGTAGTATTGATATATTAGATAAATATGGTTTGTCATTAAAAGAATTTAAAGATAAATTAATTGTGGGTAAAAGTGAAATAGGTGAAATAGAAAATTATATTTATATAAGAAAAAATGTAAAAATGCTATATGATGTTTGTGAAAGACATCGTAATAAAGATATTGTTAAAGTACAGGATTTGTCAATGGAAGCTGCAATAATAATATCTGTCGTTTTGTATAAAAGACTGTATGATAATATTTTTGATTATAATGAAACACGTGAACTACGGAAATTATTAGATGAAAATAATATTGAAAAAGTTATTACATATTTTAAAGAGTTTTCAAGTGATATATATGTTATTGGTGGTATAGAAGTTAATAAATTATCTTTAATAAATAATACCTATGGTTATGATATATTATTTAATGGAAGAACAATTGTAGAAAATGCGTCATTATCAAGGGCATATATAGTTTTGTATAATTATTGTAAGGCAATATCGGAAATAAGAAAATTTTATTTTGAAAATAAGGATTATTATATTAAAAATAAGATTGATATTACAGATATGATAGAGTTGTATATATTATAGTATTGATAACAGATAAAAGAGAGTACGAATATGATTGATTACATAGGAATTGCAAGAAAAGCCGTAGAATGTGATGATATGGTAAAGCTGTTAGAGGGAAAGGGTGAGTATCGTTGCGAATTTTTTTATTATGGCTTTCCACCTGATGCGGATGTTACGGATTGGGAGAATCTTATACCAAGAGGAATTTATGCACTGTATAACGAGGGAGGGTATGACTATATTCCGGATATGATTATTGAAGCAATTAAAGAAATGTGTGAGGGAGATGTTGAAGAGGTATACTGTGCGTTTCGAGTTTTCTTTTGTGCTGTAATGTATGAAAGACGGGATTTCAAACCGGCACCATTTCATATATCAGAGCAGATAAAACCTGTAGTTATGCAGGCGGTTTTTAATAATAAAGAAAAGTTAAGTAAATGCTTTGACTGGGAAGGATGGAGACATTCTGATGGTATGTGGGGAGCTATAAAGCGATGGGTGAAAATACTAAAAGAAAAATATGGGAAATGTTTAGAATATGATATGGAAGATGCCTGATGAATGGAAATGATATATTAGAAAACGGAGATATTTGTGAAAGTATTTGAATTAGAAGAAAAATTGAATAAACTAGGTATTCCTAAAGATACATATTCTATTTTAAAAGGGGGTTTGCCTAACGAAAGATTATGTATAGTAAAAGAAGAGGAATGGTGTGTATATTATAGTGAAAAAGGGAGAAGATCTGGTTTAAAGAAATTTCAAACAGAAACAGAAGCATGTGAATACTTTTTTGAAAAAATAAAACGCCTGAGGTATGCTGGCAAATGAATTGTTTGCTTGTTATTTCTTTCTTACAATATTGTAAGAAAAGAATACACAGATATTCACGGGAATGTAAGATAGAAGTGAGAAGATAGATACAACGAAGATGTATCTATCTTTTTTTCATATATATCACGGGGAGGTAATGAATGACAGATTATAAAAAACTCGCGTTTTATTATCTGAAAGCAGGTAAAAGGCAGTGTATCGTTACGATCATTGGGGTGATGATCACGGTAGCTGTATTATATACGGCATTGAATTTTGGATATTCGTATGTGCTTCAGACACGGCAGGAAGTGAGAAAAGAAGCAGACTATGAGATCGTTTTTCTGTCTGATGATACAGAGAAATTAGCGCAGATCACTGCAGATGACCAGATACTTCAGGCATATAACGGGGCGTATACAGGGGAAGAATATGTCAGTGATGAAGAAAGATTTGTAGAAGTAAATTATAAAAATGCTTTATATGTGAATGTCAGACATCCTTATAAGATGGAGTCGGTCATGGAGGATATGAAAGCCGATTATGGGGTGGATGCAAGATTAAATAATGAACTGGCAGTGTTATATCTTCAGGATGAAGATGGACTGATCGGTGTTCTGCTGATCCTTGTTCTGCTGATAGCATATATCTTTGCAATCTTCGCTGTCGGGATGATCAGGAATACGGTTCAGATGTTTGTCCTGCAGCAGGTGAAGGACTATGGAATCCTGCGATGCATCGGAGCAACCAAAGGACAGTTGAACCGGATCATATACAGGATAGGGGCAGGCATGGAAGTGACAGGCATTGCAGTCGGTGTGCTGCTCGGAACCATCATCAGTGTGATCCTTGGCTTTTTAAAGGATGTTGATGTCGGATTCCATATCGGACCGATTATTCCGATCCTGATCGCATATCTTGGGGATCTGTATTTTGTAATGCAGGAGTGCTCAAAGCTTGTGACGAAGACATCGCCTGTCAGTGCAGTTCGTGGAGAGTACCGGATCAAAAAGGAAAAGATCAAGGTTCGTGGAAATGGTCTGATGGGGCGGTTGTTCGGTATTGAAGGCGCCTATGCAAGGAAAAGCGTATTGCGGAACAGCGGACGATTTGCAAAGACAGTAACAGCCATGATGCTCAGTATAACGGCGATCATTATATGCTTAAGTACCGGGAGTATGGTTCATGATACGAAAAAGAATATTAATGATATGTATGGCAGATATCTGGAAGAATACCAATCGCCTGCCAGCATATTTAGTGATGTGGAATCGATACAGGGTGAATATTTGCCTTCTGTCGAGGAGATCAAAGAGAATTCTTTGCATTACTATGTAACAGAAACAAAAATGGTATATAGTGCCAGAGGAAATCTGGTAGATCCCGAAACCTATTATGGCAAGTTTAACAAAGATTATGCAGAACAGACGAGTTTGGGAAGTTACATCGAAGCAACGATGCAGAGATGGAGAGAGCGGAATACAAAGGAATACAGCGAGAAAGATGATGTAGAATATGAAAAGGCTGTTGACAGTCTGAATAGTTCATTTATAAGCATTGAAGGTTGTGATCAGAATGATCTGGACTATCTGTCCAAATTTATAGAGAGTGGAACTGCGGAGCTGGATGACGATGGTATTCTGGTCGTTGGCGGAGGAAGCGTAATGGATTATTCCGGAAGCTATGATGACGGAGTGACGTTGTATGATCTGGGAAAGCATTTTGATACATATGATCTGCAGGTAGGAGATATGATCCAGCTGGTTGATTACAGGGAATATGAGAAACGATATCAGGCGGCTTATGAAAAGATGATGGCAGACAGTATTCTGGTCAGTCCTGAGGTAGATACGGGAGATACCTATATCTCAGAAGAACGGGCAACCAAAGAGGGCAGATCAACCTGGCGTGAACAGTATGTGATCGCTGAGCGTATCCGTCAGGAACTTATTGAGGAAGGATATTATCGAACCTATACAGTTCAGGGAGTTCTGGATTTTGGAGATCAGCTGCTTCCGGACTGGGGAGATATCTATATGAAAAGAGATTCCTACTTTGACCTGACCGGATATGGCGAACAGGATGTGACAGGAGTAAAGTACGCGATCGATCTTGACAGTGTACCGGTATCCTATTTTGAAACCGGAATAGGCGATATTACAGATGTACTGTACGGATATGCTTATGCCAGAAATATAGTCCGGTATGCATTGGCGTTTGCCGCTTTTATATTTGTATTGAGTTCGGTGAACATTATTAATACCACAGAAGGAAATCTGCATATGAGGCGAAAAGAACTGGCGCAGCTCCGGGTGATCGGAATGTCCAGAAAGAGATTGATCTATACGGTCATGTTAGAGGGCGTGATGGCGACGGTCCTGTCAAATGTTCTGGGATTCTTATTTGGTTCGATTTTTACGATATATATTTATACATATCTCAGTATGTTTTTATATATAAAACAAACCATTGCCTGGTGGGCATTTGGAGTCGGGCTGATCGCATCCACATTGGTAATCTTTGGAAGCATCTATGCATCACTTAAGGATCTTCCGATTTGTATTGTGGATGACCTGAAACTTGAGGAATAAAAAATCGATAATGATGAAGTGAGGTCAAAATTATCGGGGTGAAATAAAAAGGAGAGGTGAAAATGACAGACTATAAGAAACTTGCAGTATATTACCTGAAAGCAAGCAAAAAACGATGTGTGATTACGATCCTTGGGGTAATGATCACGGTGGTCGTGCTATATGCGGGACTGAACTTTTTCTATTCATATATGCTGCAACAGCAAAAGGATGTAAGAAAGAATGCAGATTATGAGATCGTATTCCTGACGGATGATCAGGAAACCTTATCACAGATCGCGTCGGATGATCGTGTCACACAGGCATACACGGGAAAGTATGTGGTGAGTGAGTGGGAGACAATTAACGGAACGGATGGCAAATATGTAGAAAAGGTATATGACAATGCATTGTATGTAAATACCGGACATCCTTACAGGATGGCTAAGATCATGAATGAGATGATAGAAGATTATGGTGTGGATGCAGAACTCAACTGGGATCTGTCCACCTGGTATCTGCAGGACATGGATGAAGGATTTGCCGTTATATTGATCGTGGTTCTGCTGGTTGCATATATATTTGCAATCTTTGCCGTCGGAGTTATCAGAAATACGATCCAGATGTTTACATTGGAACAGGTGAAAGACTATGGAATCTTACGGTGCATCGGAGCGACGAAAGGACAGTTAAGCGGCATTATCTATCGGATGGGAGCTATCCTTGAGATCGTCGGACTGCTTGCCGGTATCGTGATGGGTGGAATCGTCAGTATGATCCTTGGATTTATATTTAAGATCAGCGCAGGCTTCCATATCATTCCAATGATTCCGATCCTGATCACTTACCTGGGCGATATGTATTTCGTGATGCATGAGAATGCCAAGCTGGTAACGAAGATGACACCGGTCAGTGCAGTTCGTGGCGAATACAGGATCAAGAAAGAAAAACTCCGTCGGCGTGGTGGCGGACTGATGGGAAAGATATTCGGTATCGAAGGTGCATATGCCAGAAAGAGTGTCCTTCGAAATAAAGGAAGATTTATAAAGACAGTCACAGCTATGGTATTCAGTATATCGGCGATCGTACTGATATGCAGCTGCTGGGGACAGATTCGGAAATATTGGAAGGAAACGGGTGAAAAATATGGGGAATATCAGATCAATCTGACATCGTATTCGTCAGCTTCAACGAGCCTGGAAGAAGCACAGAGCACCTTGCCATCTGCGGAGGTATTTCGGGATCTGTCGAAGAATAACAATGTGGTAGCGTCCAAAAAGGTATATGCCTGTGTGGGGGATCTTGTAAATACGGATTCTTATACAGGAAAGATCACAGATGAATTTCGGACAAAGGTCACGATGGGATATTATTACGATCTTTATATGGATAAGTTAAATGGAACAGGAGATACATCAGAGAATAAAGATCCGGAAGTTACCAAATGTGTAGCGGAAAGTATAGTAAACAGCACAGATGTGATCGGATGTGACGATTCTGATCTGAATGACCTTGCAAGATATCTGAAAGCAGGAACGACAGAACTATCCGAGGACGGTATTCTGGTCGTTGAGGGAGGAAGCTTTAACAGTTGGGATCTGAAAGAGGCAGATGATACGAATGATACCTTATATGATAAAGCGTATCATTTTGATACTTATCATTTCGAACTGGGTGATACGGTTCAATTAGTTGATTTTGCTTTATATCAGAAAGAATGTCTGAAAGCAAAGGAGAAGATCGATCAGGAATTTGAAAAACAGCAGAAAAAAGCAGGTACGACAGAAGATAGCGACAGTGAATACGGCACAGTAAAAAACGCAGAAGAACGGACTTCCGTGCGGCAGGAATATGTGGAATATAAGAAGATTAAAGACCGGCTGATCGCGGAGGGTCATTATAAGACCTATAAGGTAGAAGGTATTCTGGATCTTGGAACGCAGGTATTTGAAGGGGATTCTGACCGACAGATCTATATGCGGCAAGGTGATTATTTTGATCTGACCGGGTACGGAGAAAATGATATTGCCGGTATGAAATATAAGATCGATATGGATCATATATCAGTTAGTGCTGTAACAGAATTGCTGTCCTATAACGAGGATTCATTATATGGAGAGGCTATGCAGATCTGTGTATACCTGAAAAGCTTTGTTCGGTATGCAGTCGCAGCAGTACTGTTTATCTTTGTATTAAGCTCGGTAAACATCGTGAATACGACAGCCGGAAATCTGCATCTGAGACGAAAAGAATTCGCACAGCTCCGGGTGATCGGAATGTCCAGAAAGCGTCTGTTAAAAACCGTTATGTTAGAGGGTGTTATGACGACGGTCGTTGCGAATGTATTCGGCTTTATTATAGGTGTTGGCATATCATATGGATTCTTTATCTATCTTAATATGGTGCTCGATGTAGGAAAGTCTATAGCCTGGTGGGCATTTGGAGTCGGACTTGTGGCATCGGGGCTGATCATCTGTGGAAGCATCTGGCTGGCGATCAGAGATCTTCCGGCAGCAATGGTAGAAGATCTGAAGCTTGAGGAGTAAGCATGAAATGTAAGCCTGATACAGCGGATGAAAGGTGAAACGGAGTTGCTGTATGACAAGGTTAAAAAACAGAAATGCAATAGATAAAAATTATAGATAGAAAGATCTGCGGGGAATGCAGAGGAAAGAGGGTAAGCTATGGAAATCGTAAAAATGGAACATGTAACAAAGATATACGGAGAAGGAAATACCAGAGTATGGGCGCTTGATGATGTGAACCTGACAGTCAATAAGGGCGAGATCGTGGCGGTTGTCGGTGCATCCGGTTCCGGTAAATCCACCCTGCTTCATGTTATGGGTGGTGTGGATACTCCAAATGAGGGAAATGTCATTGTAGACGGAAAGGATATTACAAGACTGACCGATGAGGAGATGTCAGTCTTCCGTAGAAGAAAGATCGGATTTGTATTTCAGGCATATCATCTGATCCCGGTACTGACAGTAGAGGAGAATATCAAGATGCCGATCCTGCTCGATCACAGAAAACCGGATCGTGATTACATCGATCATATCATCGAGATGTTAGGCCTGAAGGACAGACGGAAGCATCTTCCAAACCAGTTATCCGGTGGACAGCAGCAGCGTGCAGCGATCGCAAGAGCACTGGCAAATCGCCCGGCACTGATCCTTGCCGATGAGCCTACCGGAGCACTTGACTCCAAGAATGGAAATGAAGTTATCACCCTGCTTCAGGATTCTGTTAAGAAGCTGGATCAGACGTTGGTACTTATCACACATAATATCGATCTGGCGAGAGAGGCAGACCGTATCGTGAGGATCACGGATGGAAAGATATCAGAAGGAGAGGAGATGTAGAGATGAAACGAATACTAACAATCTGTATGGCATGTGTACTTGGATTCCTTGCTGTATTTGGATATAAGGACACGATGGCTTTTGTATCAGCAGCGGAGCCAAAGGTTATGGTGACCGATTACAGGATCAAAGAAAAAGAAGTCGTAGCCGGTGGGACCTTTACACTTGAAGTGACGATCACAAATACTGCGGACAAAAAGATCACAAACCTGAAAATGGCAGTCACATCCGATGGCGGAGAGCTGATCCCTGCATCCGGTGCAGGAACAGGATATCTGGCAGAGCTTGGAGGCGGGGAGAACTATACATTTGAGTTCCCGATGCAGGCAGCGGCCAGTCTGGAAGAAAAGTCCTACAAGCTGACAGTGACAGATGCATATGAAGACCGGTATGGCAATCCATATACTGTAACGGATGCGATCTATCTGCCGGTTACGATCAAACAGCGGGGAGAGATCACAGGAGTATATGCAGAGTCAGACGTAACACTCGGTGATTCTATCGAGATCATGGGAAGTGTCAGTAATCTGGGGGCATCTACCCTCTATAACGTAAAGGCAAAGATCGATACAAGATTTACATCCGAGGGTGATGTCTATATCGGCAATATCGAACCGGGTAAGAATGGCTCGATCGATATACTTGCAAACACAACGAAGACGACAGGCACCGGCGGTGAGATGGGTGAGCTTATCGTTACATATGAAGATAAATCGGGAAATGTAACAACGCTGGAAGAGAATTTCTCGATCAGCGTAAATGCACCTGTCTATACAGATATTGAAAAGGTAAAGGATGTACAGAAGAAGGATTACAGTAAGATGATCATAGAGATTGTTGCCGCTGTGGTTGTTGCAGCACTCATTGTTATCTGGATCATTCGCAGAAGAAAGAGGAAGAAAGAGATATTGGAGGAGTTCTAAATGGGTTGGATCAGTCATTTATGTTTGATGAATATGAAAAGACGAAAAACCAGAACCTTTCTAACCATACTTGGAGTTGTGATCGGTGTGATCTCTGTTGTGACCCTGCTCGCAGTCGGTATCGGCGTAAGACAGGAAATGATCAATACCATGGTGGATAGTGAAAGTATTTGTCGGATTCAGGTGACCGGAGCAACCGGCGGCAAGCACAAAGACCGGATGATCATGGATCAGACCGTGAAAACTTTTCAGGAGCTTGAATATGTCAGTTCCGTATATCCGACCTATGAGATGTATGTGACCATCACAAATGGAAAATATTCTTATGATGGTGCGATTACCGGTATTCCACAGTCAGAACTTGCGAAGCTTAAGTATACAAAGACGTCAAAGCAGACAACATCGAGCGTGAAGCCGGTGCTTATCATGGGAAATAAGGTTACATCCTTATTCTATAATCCGGAAACGGAGCAGACCTATGATGTGACAGAGAAGAAAAAAGCAGAGACATGGATCGGAAAAAAAGTGGATCTATCCTTTTGGGACTCGCAGGAGATGGCACCGGTGAAGATAGAAGTCGGAGCTGTTATTGACAGTGGAGAAGATGCATATAACAGAGATTCACAGAGCATTTACTGCGATCTGGATGTGTTAAAGAACTTTTTAGGCAGAGTATCCAGTGGGGGAACGCTGCCGGGACAGCCGCTTGATGCAAATGGAAATCCGTACAAGGATTTCGTATATTCCGGAGCGGTTGTGACTGTTGATAATATCGATCATGTCGATTCTACCGTGAAGAAGCTTCAGGATATGGGGTATACGACGGAAAATGAGAAAGAGTATCTGGATACGATACAGAAATATCTGAAGATGGTACAGCTTTTACTGGGTGGTATCGGAGCGATCGCGCTGATCGTAGCCGTGATCGGAATCAGCAATACCATGACAACATCAGTATTTGACCGGATCAATGAGATCGGCGTATTAAAGGTTCTCGGATGCGATCCGGATGAGCTGCAGCTCCTGTTCCTTACAGAAGCAGGAATCATCGGAGCGGCGGGTGGTATCATAGGAGTGCTTTTATCGTATGGTTTTAAGGGTATCGTAGATAAGATCGCTATTAAAATGTTCGATCTGGCAAAGGGAACGCAGATTGCAATGATCCCATGGGAACTTGCAGCCGGAGCCGTTGCCGGAGCGATTCTGCTTGCGATATGTGCCGGATATTTTCCTGCGAGATTTGCATCGAAATTGCAGCCGTTAGATGCTGTCAGAAACAGATAGAAAAAAAGAAAAAAAACGGAACAGTATTTTGTTGACTTTACTGTATCCATGCGTTATATTATAATCGTCCGCGGGGCAGTGAGATAAACATTTACTATATTTAGGAGGAATTATTAATATGTTCGATAAGGTAAAAGCTATTTTCGAAGAGCAGTTAGGAGTATCACAGGATGAGATGCAGCTCGATACTAACTTCAAAGATGATTTAGGAGTAGATTCATTAGATTTATATGAGATAGTAATGAAGATGGAAGATGAATTCGACGTTGAGATCCCAGCTGAGGAGCTTGAAGACGTTGCTACATTCGAAGACGTACTTAACTATCTTAAGAGCAAAGGTGTAGAAGAATAATTCACATCAGAAGCAGACAAGAGGCAGCGAAGATGTCTATATACCAGATTTGCCCGGCGCAGGTTGGTGGATGACAGACTGGCTGCTTCTTTTAGTATAGAGGAACAGACGATGGCGACAGTCAAAGAATGAATGATGTTCGGCCGTTGTCAGTAAATATAAAGAATAGACAGGTGAGAAAATGGGTAAAACAGCAGTTATTTTCCCTGGCCAGGGCGCGCAGTATGTAGGCATGGCTAAGGATTTCTATGACAGTTTTGAAGACAGCAAGGCGGTTATCGATACAGCAGACAGTGTACTTGACATTGATCTGAAGAAGATCTGCTTTGAGGAAAATGAAGATATCAACAAGACAGAATATACACAGCCTGCTATGGTAGCAGCAGAGCTTGCTATCTATGAGCATGTAAAGAATGCAGGTTTGAAGGCAGATGTATTCGCAGGTCTGTCACTTGGTGAGTACAGCGCACTTACAGCTTGTGGAGCTATGAAGCTTCCGGATGCGATCCGTACCGTAAGACAGCGTGGTATCCTGATGCAGAATGAAGTTCCGCTTGGTCAGGGTGCGATGGCAGCCGTAATCGCTACAGATGCAGATGTGATCGCAAAGGTCTGTGAGGAGACTCCGGGTAATGTTCAGATCGCAAATTATAACTGTCCCGGACAGATCGTTATTTCCGGTGAGACAGAAGCTCTTGATAAGGCATGTGAAGCCCTTCAGGCAGCAGGTGCCAAGAGAGTGATCAAGTTAAATGTCAGTGGTCCATTCCATTCCAAGATGCTTGAGCCGGCCGGTGAAAAGTTATATGCATACTTAAGAGATGTAGAGATCGCAGAAGATTTCCTTCCATATGTATGTAATGCTGATGCATGTTATGTAACAGATGCTTCAGAGGTTAAGACTTTACTGATGCGTCAGGTATATTCATCTGTCAGATGGCAGCAGAGTATCGAAGCTATGATCGCAGACGGCGTAGATACATTTGTAGAGGTTGGACCTGGAAAGACCCTGTCCGGCTTCATGAGAAAGATCAACAAAGAAATGAAATGCATCAACATCGCAACGGTTGATGATCTGAAGAAATTGGAGGAACTGAATGCTTAAGGATAAGGTAGCAGTCGTAACAGGTGCCGGACGTGGTATCGGCAGAGCCATCGCAAAGACATTTGCAGGATATGGCGCAAAGGTAGTTGTCAATTATAATGGCTCAGAGGAGCGTGCAAACAGTCTCGTAGCAGAGATCAAGGAAGCCGGCGGAGAGGCAGTTGCTTATAAGGCAAATGTAGCTGATTTTGCAGAAGCAGAGGGACTTATCAAGTTCGCACTGGAGCAGTATGGCAGAGTTGATATCCTCGTAAATAATGCCGGTATTACAAGAGATAATATCATGCTCGGCATGAAGGAAGAGGACTTCGATCAGGTTATCAATATCAACCTGAAGGGTGCATTTAACTGTATCAAGCATGTGTACAGACCGATGATGAAGCAGAAGTACGGCAGGATCATCAACATGTCATCCGTAGTCGGTATTGAGGGAAATGCAGGACAGATCAACTATGCTGCATCCAAAGCCGGAATCATCGGCATGACGAAGTCTGTAGCAAAGGAGCTTGGCAGCCGTGGCGTAACAGCAAATGCGATCGCGCCGGGGTTCATCAAGACAGATATGACAGACGCAATGTCAGATAAGATGAAGGATGCGATGCTCGACCACATCACAGTTAAGAGACTGGGTGAAGTGTCAGATATCGCTGAGACAGCAGCATTCCTTGCATCCGACAAGGCATCTTACATTACAGGACAGGTTATCCGTGTAGACGGTGGCATGAGTCTGTAAGACGGAATAGAATATAGATAAAAGTAGACAATGCCGGATACAATTTTATATGTATCCGGCGTTGTTTCGTTATAGCATTTTTATTTTTCAAAATTTATCTTACTTTTGTAATGAAATTATCATTAATATTGTTTTTTTATATTTGATATTGTAATATAAACATATAAAAACAATACAATATATTGATGCATCAATGCAAATACAATACAACAGTAAGAATAAAGGAGGCACTATATGGCAAGTACAATTCAGGTTAGAGTAGACGATGAATTAAAAAGAAAATCAGATAGTTTGTTCAAGGATTTGGGAACAGATACTACGACAGCGATAAGAATCTTTTTGACACAGGCAGTAGCCGCAAATGGATTTCCATTTGAGATTAAAAGAAGTAACAACATATATCAAAGTATGTCCGAAGAAGATGTACTGAAAAGACTGGAAGATGCGAGGAAACACGCAGAGCAGGGAGCATGTATAGACGCAGATGCATTTGTGGCAGATATGAGGACAAAATATGGCATATAAGATTTTTATGACGATTGATGCAGCGGAGGAGCTGGAAAAGATTATTCAATATTTGATTGAAAAAAAGAGAAATCCACAGGCTGCGACAAGTTTATTAAATGACTTTGAGAATACGAAAAAGAAGTTAGAAGATGTTGCCGGAAGTTTACAATTATGTCGAAATAAAAAGTTGCGGGATTTAGGATATAGAAGAATTAATTTTGCAGGACGTAGATATTTTATGTTGTATAGGATAGTTGATAATCTGGTTTATATAGATGGTATTTTCCATGAGCTTCAAGACTACGAAAATAAGATATACTGAGAGCAAAGTTAATTGCTTACAAGGATATTGATTTTGCGAAATATTGATAAATAAAAGATCCGGATATGGTAGAAATGCTGTATCTGGATTTTTCACTAAAGGTGTAGGTAAATAATTATAAACTTGTTTTCCCCTTTGATATCCGTTACAATCAAACATGGAGAGATGGCGGCAATATACTAAGTAAAAAATACGCATGTTATTCTGTTCTGTCAGGAAAGGAGATGGAACATGGATAATGAATTAGTATATTCCGCTGATGCGACATATCAGAAAGCACAGTATGATGCCAGTGCCAAGCGGCTGCTGGGGCAGAAGATCATACTGGCGCATATACTGATACGGGTAGTAGACGAATTTAAAGGCATGGATGCAGAGACGGTCGCTTCGCTGATCGAGGGCGAACCGTATATCAGCCAGGTTCCGGTAGAACCCGGACTAACGAACAAAGAAACAGTGGATGCCGGAACCGGTGAACGGATTGTCGGCTTGAATACAGAAAGCTCTGAGATAGACGAGGGAAAAGTGTGTTTTGACATCATTTTCTATGTACGGATGCGAGATGGACTGGCAAAGATGATCATTAATCTGGAAGCACAGAAGAATGAACCGACAAAGTACTTTATCTTAAATCGAGCAATCTTTTACACTGCAAGGTTGGTATCTTCCCAGAAAGAGCGGGAATTCACAGGTTCTGACTATAACGAGATCAAACAGGTGTATTCGATTTGGATCTGTATGAATATGAAGGAGAATAGCCTGAGTCATATTCATATGGTGAAGGATGATCTACTTGGTGAACAGGACTGGAAAGGCAATCTGGATATTTCTAATATCGTGATGATCGGGCTGGCAAAGGAGATTCCACCTAAGGAAGAAAGATATGAACTGCATCGATTGCTTGGAACGTTATTGTCACAGACAATGACGGCAGAACAAAAATTGAAGCTTATGAAACAGGAGTATGATATACCGGTAGACAAACACGGTATAAGAGGTGAGGTGAAGATCATGTGCAATCTGAGTGAAGGCGTAGAAGAAATGGGATATGCAAAGGGCGAAGCCGCTGGTAAATCGGAGATTATCCTGAAAATGCATAAGAAAGGCTATTCCTTAGAGCAGATCATGGATGTAACCGAAATGAGTGAAGCTGAAATTAAGGCAATCATAGGATAAAGACATAGGCAGAACGGATAACATGTATATTTTAGTAAAAGATCCGGATATGGCAGAAATGCTGTATCTGGATTTTTTTATTTTTTTTTAAAACTTTTTTGCAAATTACCCTGTCTATTATAGTAGATGCTTTCGTTATGAAAAAAGGTGCGACTATTTATAGAAAGAAAAAGTAAAATGTGCAAAATATCTAAAAAACAAGAATATCTTTGTAGACTATTGACATCCGTTTTTTTTTTTTTTTATAATGTTTGTGCTTTTTTACAGACATCAATGAGGTTTACATAAGTATAAGGAAAAGCAATATAACAGATAGAAGGCATAGTGTATAAGAGAAAAGGAGAGAGAAGGATGAAAATGAATAAGATGAAAGAACGCATCATGTGTCTTGTATTAGCCGTGATGCTGGGTATCAGCGGTATCATACCTACGGCACCGGTATTAAAGACGGAGGCAGCATCATTATCAGCGGCGGATGATTCCCAGACAGTGATAGGATGTCATAGATTGCATGATACATCTTATGCTGCGGTACAGGTAGGCAATAAGATTTATTATTCAAGTGACAGAACGGGTTATATCTTTTGCTATGATGTCAAGAAAAAGACAAACAAGAAGTTAGCAAAGCTGCCAAAGCAGGTAAGAAATAAGAATACATATTATTCCTATAAGAATTATGCCAATATCAGCAACATGTTTTACTATAAAGGATATCTTTATTGTGGTTTAATGGATGGTCTTATGTGTTATGGCATTATTCGCGTAAATGTGAAAAACGGAAAGGTGAAAAAATTATTTTTTGAGTGTTCATCAAGCAGTGTTTTGCCAGAGCCGGGTTTTGAGTTTTCCATTTATAAGAATAAGATATATTATGCATATTCAAATGGCACTTCAAACTATAATTATTATTTTGCATCTATGAATCTGGATGGCTCTCATAAAAAAGTAATCAGCCAAAAAGCGCTTACGAAAGTGTGTCGAAATGTAAAGGACAGCCGCATGATTGTTTATAGAGATGCGGTGTATGTCTATAACAACTTTGATGTTTTCTACAAAATAAATAAAAAAGGGAAAAAGACAAAGATCAAGAATCTGCCGAAAACATATATGAAGGTTAAGGTCAGCACATCCGGCTGCGTAATTGACGGTGAGAAAGCACAGTATAAGGGATATGAATATGACTCAATGGGATCTTTTGGCCTGTTAAACAAAAAGAATATTGCGACAGGAGAAGAAAAGGTCATTAATTCCAGCTCAAGCGAGAGAAGAAGCTATATTGTGCTTGGAGACTATATTCTGTTAAGAAAGAATAAAGCAAAGAAGAAACTGGGTGAATGTAAAATCACCCTTCAGCTTCTTAATAATAAAGGTAAGAAGATCAAAGATCTGTATAGCTACAATGTAAATTATAATGAGTAATAGAAATCACATTTACTATGTGAAGAAGGGTGTAAAAGTAAAAAAGGTGAGATAATACATGAAGAATAGATTGAAGCAGATCATTGTCTGGTGCATGGTAGCAGCCTTGCTGTGTGTGAATTGTTCATTTACATCAGAAGCAAAAACCGGCAGTAAGGTTAAGGTTTCGAAGACATCTATTACGTCGGTAAAATCCAAGTCGGCAGGACAGGCGACAGTAACGTTTAAGAAACAGAACAAGGCGAGCAGCTATCAGATTCAGATCAGCACAGACAAGAAGTTTAAGAAAGGCGTAAAAAGCCAGAAAGTCAGTGCCGGGAAAAAGACTGTTACATTCAAGAAGCTGAAGCAGGGCAAAAAGTATTATGTCAGGGTTCGTGTGTACAGGACTGTAAAGAAGAAAAAATATCACAGCGCATGGAGTAAGGTGAAGTCTGTTAAAGTGAAAAAGAAGACGACAAAGAAGGACTCCGGTCAGAAGAATACTGGTGATAGCAACAAGTCGGAGAACACCACGGATGTAACAGATACCACTGAGAACACAGGAGCTGCCAAGGATACAGATACCACTGGGAACACGAATTCCGGCGGACGGCAGGATGCAGGAAACGGTGGACAAGAGTCCGAGGATCAAAAAAAAGAGTGGGATGGTACAGTAGAGCTGGAAAAAATGGAATATGAACTGGGAGATGAAATAAAGGTTCATTATTCCAAACAGCCGGAATGTGCAGGAGAAATAAAGGAATATTATACTTATGGTAATCGGGGAGAATATATCGATTATACAGAAAGATATACCAAAAAGAATGAGGACGGAAATGTGGTATGTACGAGTGTCGGACATACCAGCCTGTGTATTATATTCCCTGAGACAGAACATTATAAAGAAACATGGATTGCTTTGGGAAAAGTGAGAATATACAATAATGAAGATCCACTTGGAGGATTTAATCTGTCCGGTTATAAGTACGGGGAAACCATGAAGAAAGAGGTTGGAAATACAACCGTAACGAATGGTACAGGTTCTTTTTGCGAATGGTTTGCATGTGAAGGTAATGCTGCGTGGTTAGAGGAGCATATAACCTATAAGGTATCGGATGCTACGCCGAAAGAATACAGTAATCTTATGGAATGGGCAGGCTGGAATACTTCAGAACCGGAAATAAAAGTAGAAACCTATAATCTGAAAGGGGCATATGGAGAGACAACATCTATTACAACTCCGACCACAAGTGGAAAAGTACAATTTTCCGGCAAAGCAATGTCACAGTGCAAGCTTACTGTAACAGCTGGTGCAGGTGTGCGCGTGTGCAGACTGGATGCTTACAGGGATGGCGTTTTATATGACACCATGTATGTTGCTCCAATGCCATATGATGAAGCTGGAAATCTTCTTGATACAGAATTGTATACAAAGGTTCGGAGAAATGTAGAGGCAAAGCTATGGACAGATGATATGTCGAATTATGATAAGCTGAAAACTCTTGCAGATTATATCTCAACGACAGCACATTATCCGGGATATCAATGTACTCAAAAAGATGTAAATCCGACTCTGTGGGATGGATTCTCGGTCGATGGTATGACGCTTTATTATAATATGTTTAATATGCCGGTCTTAAACCGTGCGATGGCATTGCGTGGCGGTATCATAACCTGTGTGGCTATAGATATTGTCTGTGCTGCGGCAGAGGAGGATCTGGGGCTGAATTATCTGTATGATAAAGCGACAGATACTGTTGCAGAAGGTGAGGGTGTATGGCTTACGATCGGAGATGCCAGTACCAATCCAAGCGCAGGAGCACATGAGTCTCTGGCATACAAGGATGCCGATGGCAATACCGTATATATCGATGCGCAGGGAAGAAAGGCAAGAAATTCATGCGAAGAACACGGCTGTCTGGATAAGGTCATCAGAGACTAGCTCCGTGTCGGACGTGGAGAAGCGAAGAATATAGAGGCAAATATTTAATCAAATAATTAAGGAGATGGATGAAATATGAAACAATTTTTCAAATCACATGCAATTTTATTCAGTATGCTTGCAGTTCTGATCGGATGCTTAATTTATCCGAATCAGGCAGATGCAAAGACATATCAGACGCAGGATAACTATATTGGCGGTGGCGGATGTTCCGTTGTGATCAGCAATAATAAGGTATACTATTCGATCACAGAGACCGGAAGGATCTTCTGCTACGATATCAAAACGAAGAAGACAAAAACCATTGCCAAGGCAAGTGGAAAAGGATTTGGCAGCTTAAGGAAAAAGGGAAATTATCTCTACGCAGTTTATGACAATTATGGCGGTTCTGATGGATCAGATGAGTATATCGTACGTGTGTCCATTAAGACCGGTAAAAAAACAAAGCTTGCAAGAGGCCGTAATTTTGTATTTGCCGGCAAAAAGATCTACTATACAAAGACTCAGCATATCAAGACCGGTGATGTAGAATATGATAAGACGATCGGTACATATTCCATGTCACTTACCGGAAAGAATAAAAAGAAAGCAAAGTCTGTTGTATTGAATACAGAGCGTGATGGAAGAACTCCGATCAAGACCTCCAAGGGTTCTCTGACCTCCCGGGGCAAGACGATAGGTAGTTTATATTTCCCACAGGCGATAGATTACAAGACCTCAAAAGGCAAGAAAACCGAGATTTATAATGTGCTGAAAGATAAGAATGCGACCAGTACTTCAACGGTTTCTTATTATACGTTGCAGGGCGACTACATCGTGTATAAGAAATATGATAAAAAGGGATATTCCAAACTGGTTCTTGTGAAAAAGAACGGAAAAGGAGCAAAGGTTATATATTCAGCACCTTCTGTAAGCGGCTGGTAAAATAAAAAATACAGACATTGCATTTAGTATATGGCATCAGGTACAGATGATCGAATTTATTTGTATCTGGTGCCGTTTTTTTACGCATTGTGATGGTAAAAAAAGCAGATCAATGCTACAATAGATCCAATGGGGAAAAGCTTTGACAGATACGTATGAAAAGACTGAATGAGATCATACGAGAGGAAACGAAAAAATGAACAAACGAAACCGGTTGAAAACCATCCGGCCGCAGAATGAACGTGCGGCAAGAGCATTTCGTAAGAAGCAGAACATGAAGGTAGAACTGAATAAAAAGTGGCTGCCTGTTGTCTATGTGGTGATGCTCGGTATCTGTATTTTACTGAATGTGACAAATGACAGTCTGGATCTGGCAAATGTGCTGATCAGTGTCTGCATGTTTGGAATCGTGGGAGCGATATTTGTCTATGCATATAAGCATCTGAAGCATATCGACCAGATGGGGGAAGATTTTCATATAGCTATCAGTTATATCAAGGGCGACTATGCCAAAGAAAAGAAGCTTCTTTGGGATCTGTATCGTACCGAGACCCGGTATGGTATCTTTAATGAGGAACATCTGAGGAATTCCTATGTAGATTATGTGGAAGAAATGAAACGTCTGGAGCAGGACGAAGAAGGAAAATATGCCTGCGATATCGAAGATTTTATCAATTACCAGCTGATCGATGATGCGGTTGAAAAAGGTCGTCTGAGTCTGGTCCCGGGAGCCATGACGGGACTTGGTATTCTTGGTACCTTTATCGGTCTGTCAATCGGACTTCAGGCATTTAACACCGGTTCAGCAGAGGAGATCACGAACAGTATCGGACCTCTGATGGATGGTATCAAGGTTGCGTTCCATACCTCTATTTATGGAATGATCTTTTCCCTGACATTTAATCTGATCTTTAAGACGGTTCTGGAACAGGCATATCATAAGCTGGATGAATTTGTAGCAGAGTTCAAACGGTATGTACGTCCGGATGCGACTTACGATAACGGTAATCTGGAGCTTGATTTCCAGAAGAAACAGTTGGAAGCAACGATAGCAACACAGAAAGCAATCGAAGAAACACTTGCTTATCTGAAGTCCATGCATGAAGATATCGAAGATATCCGTATCCTGACGAAAGATCAGAATGACATCTTCCGGGGCAGACTGAACCGCCCGAGGGCGATCGAGCAGAGCAGCAGGGAGGGATAAGGCATGAGTAAGAAACGAAGAAGACCGGAGGAAGAAGAAACCTCCTACTGGCTGTCTTATTCCGATATGATGGCTGCGCTCCTTCTGATCTTTATCCTGATCATTTCATTTACACTGATGCAGTCTAAGAGTCAGTATGAGAGTAAACAGGCAGAACTTGATAAACAGAAGGAGATCATCAAAGAGCAGGAACAGCTCTTAAAAGACCAGCAGGAGGAGCTTGATCGTATCGCAGGAATCCGGAGCGATCTGGTAGCGGCACTCCGTGATGAGTTCGCAGACAGTTCGTTAAATGTCAAGGTAGACGAGAAAACGGGTGCGATCACCTTTGATGCCAGCGTGTTATTTGATGTTGCGGACAGTGACCTGAAGGAAGACGGAAAGACGTTCTTAAAGGAATTTCTTCCCAAATATTGTAATGTGCTGTTAGATGAAAAATATCGAGATTATGTATCGGAGATCATTATAGAAGGTCATACAGATACGAATGGATCTTATATTTATAATCTTGAACTTTCCCAGCAGAGAGCCTTTTCTGTTGCAAAGTATTGCCTGACCGAGAGTAACGGGATCATAAGCTCCACGGATGTTGAACTGCTCCGAAGTGTGCTGACGGCAAATGGAAAGTCCTACAGCAATCCGATCTATAAGGAGGATGGATCTGTCGATCTGGAAGCATCCAGACGAGTAGAGATCCTGTTCCGGCTTCAGGATGAAGAAATGATCGCCGAGATGATGGATATTCTGAAAGAGAAATAGATATTTTGAAAGAGAAACAGACCAACACTTGCGGTTTTAAAAACGAGATGGTACAATGAGCATTGCGATGGGATGTGTTTGTACATACCAGCATAATGCGAAACCAACATTGAACCGACAGGTGAAATGGTACAATGAGCATTGCGACGGTACATATTTATATGTACTAAATGGATAGATTGTCTTTTGAAAGGAAAACGAGATGAAAAGAGTAGTTGTAACAGGAATGGGCGCTGTAACCCCGATTGGAAATAACGTAGAAGAATTCTGGGATGGCATTAAGAAGAATAAAGTAGGTATTGGCGAGATTACAAAATTTGATGTATCCGAATATAAATGCAAAATGGGTGCCGAAGTAAAAGATTTTGATCCGAAACAATATATGGATCCAAAGGCAGCCAGAAGAATGGAGCCGTTCTGCCAGTATGCAGTTGCAGCTACAGGCGAAGCAATCAGGAACGCGGGTATTGATCTTGAGAAAGAAGATCTGACAAGATTCGGAACCTGTATCGGTAACGGACTTGGCGGCGTAGCTACGATCGAAAAGGAACATGCCAAGGTTATGAATGGCAAGGCAAACCGTGTCAGTGTAATGATGGTTCCTATGATGATCTCGAATATGGCAGCCGGAAATGTAGCAATCGCATATGGCTTAAAGGGCAAATGTACGGATGTTGTAACAGCATGTGCGACAGGAACAAACAGCATTGGCGAGGCATATCGTTATATTCAGGTCGGAGATGCAGATGTGATGGTAGCCGGAGGCGCTGAATCACCGATCTGTGAGACAAATGTTTCAGGATTTATCTCCATGACAGCTCTTTCAAGTGCAACAGAAGCAGATCGTGCGTCGATTCCGTTTGACAAAGACAGATGTGGATTCGTTATCGGTGAAGGAGCTGGAGTCGTAGTTCTGGAATCTCTGGAGCATGCACAGGCAAGAGGAGCAAAGATCCTTGCCGAGGTTGTCGGATATGGTTCCACCTGTGATGCATTTCACATTACATCCCCTGCCGAGGATGGAGAGGGTGCAGCAAGAGCCATGACACTTGCGATCAACGAGGCTGGCATTACACCGGCAGACGTTGATTATATCAATGCACACGGAACAAGTACCCACCACAATGATCTCTATGAGACAAGAGCAATTAAGAAAGCATTTGGTGAAGATGCATATAATGTAAATATCAATTCTACAAAATCCATGATCGGTCATTTATTTGGCGCGGCCGGAGCAGTTGAATTTATTACATGTGTAAAATCTATCGAAGATGGATACATTCACCCAACAGTAGGTCTTCGTGAGACAGAAGGCGAGATCGACCTGAATTATACAAAGGGTGAGGGCGTTCATAAGGACATTACATATGCACTGAGCAATTCTCTTGGATTTGGCGGACACAATGCAAGTATCCTTGTAAAGAAATGGGAAGAATAAGATCCAGATAAAAACAGATATAAAAGAATTACACATCATAAATAATGTGAGCAAAAGTATTTGCACGAAAAAGTGTAAATTTACATGGAAAAGTGAAAATTTACATCAAAAAGTGAAAAAACGTATTGACATATTCCTTGCGTTATGGTAAAGTATCTCCCGATGAACTGCCGAAGACAGTAGGTGCCGGATGGCATAAGTTGAAAAAACGCCTACCGAGGAATATATCGTTAATATTATTTTAACTATATGCTCTCTGTCTTATCGACAGAGAGCTTTTCTTATTTTAGCAGAAGATGCTTTCTGTTAACTATGTGCAGTCATTAGTAAAACAAGGAGGCGCATTATGGCAAAGGTAGAGATTAAGAAGCCAGTAGTTGAAGAAATCAAAGCTAACTTAGATGGTGCTCAGACAGCAGTTGTAGTTGACTACCGTGGACTTACAGTTGAGCAGGACACACAGCTTCGTAAGCAGTTAAGAGAAGCTGGGGTTGTTTATAAGGTATACAAGAACACCATGATCAACTTCGCTATTGAAGGCACAGAGTTCGAGGGACTGAAGCCATGTCTCGAAGGACCTACCGGATTAGCTATCTGTAAGACAGATGCTACAGCAGCAGCCAGAATCTTGGCTAACTTCGCAAAGACTGCTCCGGCACTTGAGCTTAAGGGTGGCGTTGTAGAAGGTACATTCTACGATGCAGCAGGTATCGCAGTTATTGCAAACATTCCTTCAAGAGAAGTACTTATTTCCAAATTCCTTGGAAGTATCCAGTCACCTATTGCAAACTTCGCTCGTGTTATCAAGCAGATTGCAGAACAGAAGGAAGCTTAATTATTTGTGCATACAGGCACATCGGCTTCTATTTAATAGAAGCAGCAATTATTAAACTATATTATATTAATGGAGGAAATAATAATGACAACTCAGGAAATTATTGAAGTAATCAAAGGTTTATCAGTATTAGAATTAAATGACTTAGTTAAAGCATGTGAGGAAGAATTCGGCGTATCAGCAGCAGCAGGTGTTGTTGTAGCAGCAGCAGGCGGAGACGCTCCAGCAGCAGAAGAGAAGGATTCATTCGATATCGAACTTACAGAAGTTGGTCCTAACAAGGTTAAGGTTATCAAGGTTGTTCGTGAGATCACAGGCCTTGGCTTAAAGGAAGCTAAGGACGCTGTTGATGGCGCTCCAAAGGTTATCAAAGAGGGAGCTTCAAAGGACGAGGCTGAGGAAGCTAAGACTAAGTTAGAGGCTGAAGGCGCTAAGGTTACATTAAAGTAATTTTATTCCTTGTATTTATGAATATCTTTCGACCTGGCGGGAGAATTACCTGCCAGGTCGTTTTTGTCAAAGTTCCGGCGAACTGATCATTTTTATCAATAAGAGCAGTTGAGACCGAATAAGTGATTTTAAGATTCTGAACACAGATACGACATGATATAGTCGGCGTTATGTATCTGTTCTGTAATAATACCGCTGCAGGCTGTTTCAAAAGAATGCAGAGGGGCATATAAATATGGATAAAAGTTCATATACAATTCTTTTATAAAAAAATTCCAAATATTTCTTGACATATACCTTGAAAATGTGATACAGTGTAGGATGTCTATACTATGGGTTGGTTTGCGTTCAAACCAGACATATAATGACACGGCTAATATATTTCGGTTAAATGTAAGCATTTCAACAGAATATACGCTTAAAAATAAATTCCAAGGGGTGAATGTGTCGATGGAAAAAAACAGAATTAGTCCTGTTCAATCTGGTAAAGGTATCCGAATGAGTTATTCCAGACAGAAAGATGTCCTGGAGATGCCTAACTTTATCGAAGTTCAGAAAAACTCATACCAGTGGTTCCTTACCGATGGTCTGAAGGAGGCATTTAAAGATATCTCTCCTATTACTGACTATACAGGACAGCTTAGTCTTGAGTTTGTAGATTTCCAGTTATGTAGAGATGATGTGAAGTACTCAATCGAAGAGTGCAAGGAAAGAGATGCAACATATGCTGCACCGCTTAAAGTAAAAGTAAGACTCCATGCAAATGACGCAAAGGAAATGTCAGAACATGAGATTTTCATGGGTGATCTTCCTCTTATGACCGAGACAGGTACATTTGTGATCAATGGTGCAGAGCGAGTTATCGTAAGCCAGTTGGTGCGTTCACCTGGTATCTACTATGATATTGCACATGATAAGATTGGTAAGAAGCTGTACTCCTGTACAGTTATCCCAAACCGTGGTGCATGGTTAGAGTACGAAACAGATTCGAATGATGTTTTCTATGTTCGTGTAGATAGAACCAGAAAGGTGCCTATCACAGTACTTATCCGTTCACTGGGAATCGGAACAAATGCAGAGATTATCGATCTGTTTGGCGAAGAACCAAAGATTTTAGCAAGTATTGAAAAGGATCCTTCTGAGACATATCAGGATGGTCTTCTTGAGCTGTACAAAAAAATAAGACCGGGTGAGCCTCTTGCAGTAGAGAGTGCAGAGAACCTGATCAATGCAATGTTCTTTGATCCAAGACGTTATGATCTTGCAAAGGTTGGACGTTATAAGTTCAATAAGAAGCTGGCATTCCAGAACAGAATCACAGGTCAGATACTTGCAGAGGATGCGATCGATCCGGCAACCGGTGAAGTAATCGCAGAAGCAGGCACGACACTTACAAGAGCACAGGCAAAGGATATCCAGGATGCTGCTGTACCATATGTTATGATCCAGACAGAAGAACGTAACGTAAAGGTGCTTTCAAATATGGTAGTAGATCTGTCCAAGTATGTTGGATTTGATCCTGCTGAAGTAGGTATCCATGAGGGTGTATACTATCCTGTCCTTGAAACCCTTTTAAATGAATATTCAGACGAAGAAGAATTAAAGGTAGCTATCGCAAGAGATGCATCTGACCTTGTTCCAAAGCATATAACAAAAGAAGACATTATCGCTTCAATTAACTACAACATTCACCTTGAATATGGTATTGGAACAAAGGATGATATCGATCACCTTGGTAATAGACGTATCCGTGCAGTCGGAGAACTTCTTCAGAATCAGTATAGAATCGGTCTTTCCAGACTGGAAAGAGTTGTAAGAGAGAGAATGACGACTCAGGACGTAGAGACGATCACTCCACAGTCTCTGATCAACATCAAGCCTGTAACAGCAGCAGTTAAGGAATTCTTCGGAAGTTCCCAGTTGTCACAGTTCATGGATCAGAACAACCCATTGTCTGAGCTGACTCATAAGAGAAGATTATCAGCCCTTGGTCCCGGTGGTCTGTCGCGAGACAGAGCAGGATTCGAGGTTCGAGATGTACACTATACTCATTATGGTAGAATGTGTCCTATCGAGACTCCTGAAGGTCCTAACATCGGTCTGATCAACTCTCTGGCTACTTATGCAAGAATCAATGAGTATGGTTTTGTAGAAGCACCATACAGAAAACTGGATAAATCAGATCCTGCAAACCCTGTAGTTACAGATGAGGTTATTTATCTGACGGCAGATGAAGAAGATAATTACAGAGTTGCACAGGCAAATGAACCTCTGGATGCAGATGGTCATTTCGTAAATAACAACGTATCAGGAAGATACAGAGAGGATACAACAGAGTTCCCGAAATCAAGAGTTGATCTGATGGACGTTTCTCCTAAGATGGTATTCTCAGTTGCTACATCCATGATTCCTTTCCTTGAGAACGATGATGCAAACCGTGCTCTGATGGGATCAAACATGCAGCGTCAGGCAGTTCCGCTTATGCTTACCGAATCAGCCGTTGTAGGTACCGGTATGGAAGCAAAGGCAGCTGTTGACTCAGGTGTATGTATCGTTGCAAAGAGAGATGGTGTAGTTGAATATTCCACAAGTAAGGAAATCTGTATTAAGGCAGATGAAGATGGAACAAAGGATATCTACCACGTTATCAAGTTCGCACGAAGCAATCAGGGTAACTGTATGAACCAGAGACCTATCGTATTCAAGGGCGAGCATGTTAAGGCCGGAGAGGTTATCGCAGACGGACCATCTACTTCAGGTGGAGAGATCGCACTTGGAAAGAACCCTCTGATCGGTTTCATGACCTGGGAAGGTTACAACTACGAGGATGCTGTTCTTTTAAGCGAAAGACTTGTAAAAGATGATGTATATACATCTATTCATATTGAGGAGTACGAATGCGAAGCAAGAGATACCAAGCTCGGACCGGAAGAGATCACAAGAGATCTTGCGGGATTATCCAATGATGCATTAAAGGATCTGGATGAGAATGGTATTATCCGTATCGGTGCTGAGGTTCGTGCCGGAGATATCCTTGTCGGTAAGGTTACTCCTAAGGGAGAGACAGAGCTGACAGCAGAGGAAAGACTCCTTCGTGCCATCTTTGGTGAGAAGGCAAGAGAAGTAAGAGATACTTCCCTGAAGGTTCCTCATGGAGCATTTGGTGTCATCATGGATACCAAGATCTTCACAAGAGAAAACGGTGATGAACTTTCACCGGGTGTTAATAAATCAGTCAGAGTATACATTGCTCAGAAGAGAAAGATCCAGGTAGGAGATAAGATGGCTGGTCGTCATGGTAACAAGGGTGTAATTTCCCGTGTACTTCCGGTAGAAGATATGCCATTCCTTCCAAATGGTCGTCCGCTCGATATCGTGTTGAACCCACTGGGCGTTCCTTCACGTATGAATATCGGACAGGTTCTTGAAATCCATCTTGGTCTTGCTTCACAGGTTCTCGGATTCAAGGTTTCAACTCCTGTGTTTGATGGTGCAGACGAGTTTGATATCATGGATACTCTTGAGATGGCAAATGATTATGCAAATACCGAGTGGGAAGATTTCTATGAGAAATATAAAGACTCTGTTTCGGAAGAAGTAATGAATTACCTCTATGAGAACAGAGACCACAGAGAAGAATGGAAGGGCGTTCCGATCGACAGAACCGGTAAGGTACAGCTTCGTGACGGTAGAACCGGTGAAGAATTTGACAGCCCTGTAACAATCGGTTACATGCATTATCTTAAGCTCCACCATCTGGTTGATGATAAGATCCATGCACGTTCAACCGGTCCGTACTCATTAGTTACACAGCAGCCTCTGGGTGGTAAAGCTCAGTTCGGTGGACAGCGTTTCGGTGAGATGGAAGTTTGGGCACTGGAAGCATACGGTGCATCATATACATTACAGGAAATCCTGACTGTTAAGTCGGATGATGTAATCGGACGTGTTAAGACATATGAAGCGATCATTAAGGGTGAGAATATTCCTACACCTGGTATCCCTGAGTCATTCAAGGTACTGCTGAAGGAATTCCAGTCACTTGGTCTCGATGTCAGAGTTGTAAAAGACGATATGACAGAGGTTGATCTCGGTGAGACGATCGAAGCGTATGACGAGAATGTTAAGAGCATGATCGATGATGATAAACGGGAAGCTGATGGACGTGAATTTGAAGAAGCGGGCTTCAGCGGAACAGATGAAAATGATGAGCTGACATCATTATCAGACGGAGAATATCTGGATGATTACAATGACGACTATGATGGCAACTCGGATGATGAATTTTAGAAAGGAGATTTTGTAAGATGCCAGAATTTAACATGGAAACTCCAGAACAGGAACAGGCTTTAAGCTTTGACGCAATTAGAATCGGACTTGCATCTCCTGAAAAAATCAGAGAATGGTCACATGGTGAGGTTAAGAAACCTGAGACTATCAACTACAGAACATTAAAACCGGAAAAAGACGGTTTGTTCTGCGAGAGAATATTTGGACCTAGCAAGGACTGGGAATGTCATTGCGGTAAATATAAGAAGATCAGATATAAAGGTATTATCTGTGATCGATGCGGTGTAGAGGTTACAAAGGCCAGCGTTCGTAGAGAGCGTATGGGTCATATCGAGCTTGCAGCACCGGTATCCCATATCTGGTATTTCAAAGGTATTCCTAGCCGTATGGGACTGATCCTTGATATTTCTCCAAGAGTACTTGAAAAGGTATTATACTTTGCATCTTATATCGTTCTTGATCCAAAGGACACACCGCTTACTTATAAGCAAGTTCTGACAGAGCAGGAATACAGAAAGGCTGAAGAGGACTTCGGATACGGCTCCTTCCGTGCAGGAATGGGTGCTGAGTCCATTCAGGAGCTCTTAAGAGCAATCGATCTGGATAAAGAAAGCGAAGAATTAAAGGCTGAGCTTAAGAATTCAAGCGGACAGAAGAGAGCCAGGATCATCAAGAGACTGGAAGTTGTTGAAGCATTCCGTAATTCTGAGAATAAGCCGGAGTGGATGATCATGGATGTTATTCCGGTTATCCCACCGGATATCAGACCTATGGTACAGCTGGATGGCGGCAGATTTGCTACATCTGACCTGAATGACTTATATAGAAGAATTATCAACAGAAATAACCGTTTAAGAAGACTTCTTGATCTGAACGCTCCTGACATCATTGTCAGAAACGAGAAGAGAATGCTTCAGGAAGCTGTTGATGCGTTAATTGATAATGGTAGAAGAGGCCGTCCTGTAACAGGTCCGGGTAACAGAGCATTAAAGTCTCTGTCCGATATGTTAAAGGGTAAGCAGGGACGTTTCCGTCAGAACCTTCTTGGTAAGCGTGTTGACTATTCAGGACGTTCCGTTATCGTAGTAGGACCGGAACTTAAGATCTATCAGTGTGGTCTTCCAAAGGAAATGGCTATCGAATTATTCAAGCCATTTGTTATGAAAGAACTGACAGCCAGCGGCAGAGCGAATAACATTAAAGCTGCTAAGAAGATGGTAGAAAAGCTTGAGCCGGAAGTTTGGGATGTACTTGAGGATGTAATCAAAGAGCATCCGGTTATGTTAAACCGTGCTCCTACACTTCACAGACTGGGTATCCAGGCATTTGAGCCTATCCTTGTAGAAGGTAAGGCAATCAAGCTTCATCCACTGGTATGTACAGCGTTCAACGCCGATTTCGATGGTGACCAGATGGCTGTTCACCTTCCGCTTACAGTTGAGGCACAGGCAGAATGTAGATTCCTGCTCCTGTCCCCAAATAACCTTCTGAAGCCTTCAGATGGTGCTCCGGTTGCCGTTCCTTCACAGGATATGGTCCTTGGTATCTACTATCTGACAATGGAGAAGGATGGCGATATCGGAGAAGGCAAGTTCTTCAAGTCAAAGAACGAAGCACTGCTTGCATATGAGAACAAGGAGATCACTCTCCACTCTAAGATAAAAGTAAGAAGAACTGTTACGACAGAAGACGGAACAGAGGTTACAGGTATCATCGATACTACACTCGGTCGTTTGCTGTTCAACGAGATCATTCCTCAGGATCTTGGATATGTTGACAGAACAAATCCTGACAATATCCTGAAACTTGAGATTGATTTCCATGTTGGTAAGAAACAGTTAAAGCCGATCCTTGACAAATGTATCAATACACATGGCGCAACCAAGACTGCTGAAGTTCTGGATGACGTAAAGGCAATCGGTTACAAGTATTCAACCAGAGGTGCTATCTCAGTATCTATTTCAGATATGAAGGTGCCGGACGAGAAGAAGCAGATCCTTGCAGATGCTCAGACTCAGGTTGACAAGATCACAAAGATGTTCAGACGTGGTCTTATGACAGAGGAGGAGAGATACCTCGCTGTTGTTAAGGTTTGGGAAGAAGCCGATAAGGTTCTGACAAAAGCCCTTCTGGACGGACTTGATAAATATAACAACATCTTCATGATGGCAGATTCCGGTGCCCGTGGATCTAACCAGCAGATCAAACAGCTGGCTGGTATGCGTGGTCTGATGGCAGATACAACCGGTCGTACGATCGAACTTCCGATCAAGTCAAACTTCCGTGAAGGTCTTGACGTTCTGGAGTATTTCATTTCAGCGCATGGTGCTCGTAAGGGTCTGTCCGATACAGCGCTTCGTACAGCCGATTCAGGATATCTGACCAGACGTCTGGTTGACGTATCACAGGATCTGATCATTCGCGAGACAGATTGTTGTGCAGGAAAAGCAATTCCTGGTATGGAAGTAGAAGCTTTCATGGAGGGAAAAGAAGTAATCGAATCCTTCCAGGAGAGAATTACAGGCCGTTACCTTGCAGAATCTGTATACGATAAAGATGGTAACCTTTTAGTTAAGGCAAACCACATGGTATCACCAAAGAGAGCTGCTCTGATCGTAAATCAGGGTGTAGATTCAAACGGTGTTCCGTTCCTTGATCCGGATACAGGTGTTACAAGACAGGATGCAAAGCTTAAGATCAGAACGATCCTGACATGTAAGTCACACCTTGGTGTATGTGCAAAATGTTACGGTGCCAACATGGCAACCGGACAGCCGGTACAGGTTGGTGAAGCTGCCGGAATCATCGCAGCTCAGTCAATCGGTGAGCCTGGTACACAGCTTACCATGAGAACGTTCCATACTGGTGGTGTTGCCGGTGATGATATTACACAGGGTCTTCCTAGAGTAGAAGAGTTGTTCGAAGCAAGAAAGCCAAAGGGACTTGCGATCATCGCAGAGTTTGGCGGTAAGGTTCAGCTTCGTGATAATAAGAAGAAGAGAGAAGTTGTTATCACAAATGACGAGACAGGCGAATCAAAGGCATACTTAATTCCTTATGGTTCCCGTATCAAGGTTCTGGACGATCAGGTTCTGGAAGCCGGTGATGAATTAACAGAAGGTTCTGTTAATCCACATGATATCTTAAAGATCAAAGGTATCCGTGCAGTTCAGGATTACATGCTTCGTGAAGTACAGCGAGTATACAGACTTCAGGGTGTTGATATCAATGATAAGCATATCGAGATCATTGTTCGTCAGATGTTAAAGAAGATCAGGATCGAGGATAACGGAGATTCATCCTACCTTCCGGGAACACTGGTTGACGTTCTTGATTTTGAAGATACAAATGAGCAGCTCATCGCAGAAGGCAAACAGCCGGCAGAAGGCTCACAGGTAATGCTTGGTATTACAAAGGCATCACTTGCTACAGATTCCTTCATGTCAGCAGCATCCTTCCAGGAGACAACAAAGGTTCTTACAGATGCAGCTATTAAGAGTAAGGTAGATCCACTTAATGGTCTGAAAGAGAACGTTATTATCGGTAAGCTGATTCCGGCAGGTACAGGTATGAAGCGTTATCGTTCTGTGAAGCTTGATACAGAGATGGATGAGATCAATTTCTTTGATGATGATGACGAGATTGACTTCGGAGATGATCTGGAAAGCACAGAGTTAGAAGATGCAGTTGATACCGATGCAGATGCAGAGGATGAGGCAGAAGAAAATGCTTCAGACTTGGAATCTGTAGAGGCAGAGACATCTGATAACGAATAAATAAATTTGAAAAGTGCTTGACACGAATAATTTCAATATATATAATGGTAAGGCATGCGTGAGAACGTATGCCTTATATTATTTTTTATTTTGAAAGTAGGAGGTGAAAACATGCCAACATTTAACCAGTTAGTTAGAAAGGGAAGACAGACAGTAGAGAAGAAGTCAACTGCACCAGCTCTTCAGAGAAGTTTCAACTCATTAAAGAAGAAGCCAACTGAGACAAGCTCTCCACAGAAGAGAGGAGTTTGTACAGCAGTTAAGACAGCTACTCCTAAGAAGCCTAACTCAGCTCTGAGAAAGATCGCCAGAGTTCGTTTATCAAACGGTATCGAAGTTACAAGTTATATTCCAGGTGAAGGTCACAACCTTCAGGAGCATAGCGTAGTTCTTATCCGTGGTGGTAGAGTAAAGGACTTACCTGGTACAAGATACCATATCATCAGAGGTACTCTTGATACAGCAGGTGTTGCAAAGAGACGTCAGGCTCGTTCTAAGTACGGTGCTAAGCGTCCAAAAGATGCTAAGAAGTAATTAAAACCGTATTATTGGAAACATTCCAAAAAAATGTGCTGGTTAGGCCATGTTTTTGCTATGAGATAAGGTGTTGATGCATAAAATGCAGAAAACATCAGATAGATAGAAGAGATGGAAGTAACAGCACGAACACATTTTATAATGTGAGTACCGAAGAATTAATAAATATTAAGGAGGGAAGAACCGTGCCACGTAAAGGACATATCGCAAAGAGAGACGTATTAGCGGATCCAATTTACAATAACAAGGTGGTTACCAAGCTTATCAACAACGTAATGTTAGATGGTAAGAAGGGTGTTGCTCAGAAGATTGTTTACGGTGCATTCGACCGTATCGCAACTGAAACTGGTAAGGACGCTATCGAGGTATTTGAAGAGGCTATGAACAACATCATGCCATTACTCGAGGTTAAGGCAAGACGTATCGGTGGTGCAACATATCAGGTACCTATCGATGTAAGACCAGATAGAAGACAGGCTCTTGGACTTCGTTGGTTAACAACATTTTCACGTGCCAGAAGTGAAAAGACCATGGAAGAAAGACTTGCAAGAGAAATCATGGATGCAGCTAATAACACAGGTGCATCTGTAAAGAGAAAAGAAGATATGCACAAGATGGCAGAAGCAAACAAGGCGTTTGCTCACTACAGATTCTAATCTGTGCTGTCTACAGAATAATAAAAGGAGGACAATCCGTTGGCTGGAAGAGAATATCCATTGGACAGAACAAGAAACATTGGTATTATGGCTCATATCGATGCTGGTAAGACAACTCTTACAGAGAGAATCTTATACTATACCGGTGTTAACTATAAAATCGGTGATACTCATGATGGTACAGCTACTATGGACTGGATGGAGCAGGAGCAGGAAAGAGGTATTACAATCACTTCCGCTGCTACAACCTGTCACTGGACATTAGAGGATCATCACAAACCAAAGGCTGGTGCTTTAGAGCACAGAATCAACATCATTGATACTCCAGGTCACGTAGACTTTACTGTAGAAGTAGAGCGTTCACTTCGTGTACTTGATGGCGCCGTTGGTGTATTCGATGCAAAGGCTGGTGTAGAGCCTCAGTCAGAAAACGTATGGCGTCAGGCTGACACATACAACGTTCCACGTATGGCATTCATCAATAAGATGGATAAAATGGGTGCTGACTTTTTCTACTCAGTTCAGACAATTATTGATCGTCTGGGCAAGAATGCAATTCCAGTTCAGATTCCTATCGGTAAAGAATCCGATTTCATCGGTCTGATCGACTTATTTGAGATGGATGCATACTATTATAAAGATGATAAGGGTGAAGACATCGAGATCACAGCGATCCCTGATGACTTAAAAGAGCTTGCTGACAAATGGCATGAGAACCTTGTAGAGAAGATCTGCGAGTTAGATGATGACTTAATGATGATGTACCTTGAGGGTGAAGAGCCTTCAATCGACGATATGAAGAAAGTTCTTCGTAGAGCAACTATTGCTTGTGAAGCAGTTCCGGTATTCCTTGGTTCCGCATACAAGAATAAGGGTGTTCAGAAGATGCTTGATGGTGTTATTGAATATATGCCAGCTCCTACAGATATCCCTGATATCACAGGTGTAGATCCTGAAGGAAATGATGTAGTTCGTCATTCATCAGATGAAGAACCATTTGCTGCATTGGCATTCAAGATCATGACAGACCCATTCGTTGGTAAGTTAGCATTCTTCAGAGTATATTCAGGTACATTGAACTCAGGTTCATATGTATTAAATGCAACAAAAGACAAGAAAGAGCGTGTAGGACGTATCGTACAGATGCATGCAAATGCTCGTAAGGAAATTGATAAGGTTTACGCTGGTGATATCGCAGCTGCTGTTGGTTTCAAAGTAACAACAACTGGTGATACAATCTGTGATGAGCAGCATCCGGTTATCCTTGAGTCAATGGAATTCCCAGAGCCAGTTATCGAGCTTGCTATCGAGCCTAAGACAAAGAATGATCAGGGTAAGATGGGCGAGGCTCTTGCAAAGCTTGCTGAAGAAGATCCTACATTCAGAGCACATACAGATAAAGAAACAGGACAGACAATCATCGCCGGTATGGGTGAGCTTCACCTTGAGGTTATTGTTGACCGTCTTCTTCGTGAGTTCAAGGTTGAGGCTAACGTAGGTGCACCTCAGGTTGCTTACAAAGAGACATTTACCAAGGCTGTTGACGTTGATAGCAAATATGCTAAGCAGTCAGGTGGTCGTGGTCAGTATGGTCACTGTAAAGTTAAGTTCGAGCCAATGGATCCAAACGGCGAAGAGACATTCAAGTTCGAATCCACAGTTGTTGGTGGTGCTATTCCTAAGGAATATATCCCAGCAGTCGGTGAAGGTATCGAAGAAGCTGCTAAGGCTGGTATTCTTGGTGGATACCCAGTACTTGGTGTTCATGCAAATGTATACGATGGTTCATACCATGAAGTCGATTCATCAGAAATGGCATTCCACATCGCTGGTTCTATGGCTTTCAAGGATGCTATGGCTAAGGCAAACCCAGTTCTTCTGGAGCCTATCATGAAGGTTGAAGTTACAATGCCTGAGGAATACTTAGGTGATGTAATCGGAAGTTTAAATGCTAAGAGAGGCCAGATCGAAGGTATGGATGATATCGGCGGTGGTAAGATCGTCAGAGCATTCGTTCCACTTGCAGAGATGTTCGGTTACTCAACAGAGCTTCGTTCATCTACACAGGGACGTGGTAACTACTCAATGTTCTTTGAGAGATACGCTCAGTGTCCAAAGAGTGTTCAGGAGAAGGTTATTGCAGAAAAGTCAAAATAATAGTTTGACAATTCAGAAGGGCATTTTGCCGTGCCTTTCGACTTAAAAGAGTAAAATAAATCATATCAGCAGGTAAAAAGGTTGAAAATCCTTATGCCTGCTGGTATAAAGAGATAAAAAAAGGTTGAAAATCTTTTATATATTCTATATAATGAGTTTTAGCCAAGCATAGCCCTTAGGGGTACGAAATTTAAGGAGGATATTAAAAAATGGCAAAGGAAAAGTTTAATAGAAGTAAGCCACATTGTAACATTGGTACAATCGGTCACGTTGACCATGGTAAAACAACATTAACAGCAGCTATCACAAAAGTTCTTTCAGAGAGAGTAGCTGGTAACGCAGCTGTTGATTTCGCTAACATTGATAAGGCTCCAGAAGAGAGAGAAAGAGGTATCACTATCTCTACAGCTCACGTTGAGTACGAGACAGAGAAGAGACATTATGCTCACGTTGACTGTCCGGGACATGCTGACTACGTTAAGAACATGATCACTGGTGCAGCTCAGATGGATGGTGCTATCCTTGTTGTTGCTGCTACTGATGGTGTTATGGCTCAGACAAAGGAGCACATCTTACTTTCACGTCAGGTTGGTGTACCTTACATTGTTGTATTCTTAAATAAGTGCGATATGGTTGATGATGACGAGCTTATCGAACTTGTAGAGATGGAAGTTACAGAACAGCTTGAAGAGTACGGATTCAATGATTGTCCAATCGTTAAGGGTTCAGCTCTTAAGGCTCTTGAAGATCCAATGGGACCTTGGGGAGATAAGATCATGGAACTTATGGATACAATAGATTCATACATTCCAGATCCTCAGAGAGATACAGATAAGCCATTCATCATGCCTGTAGAGGATGTATTCACAATCACAGGTCGTGGTACAGTTGCTACCGGTAGAGTAGAAGCTGGTGTTATCCACTTAAATGATGAAGTTGAAATCGTTGGTATTAAGCCAGAAATCCAGAAGACAACTGTAACAGGTATCGAGATGTTCAGAAAGCTCCTTGATGAAGGACAGGCTGGTGATAACATCGGTGCTCTTCTTCGTGGTATCAAGAGAGAAGATATCGTAAGAGGTCAGGTTCTTTGTAAGCCAGGTTCAATCACATGTCATACAAAGTTCACAGCTCAGGTTTACGTTCTTACTAAGGACGAGGGTGGTCGTCATACACCATTCTTCAACAACTACCGTCCACAGTTCTACTTCAGAACAACTGACGTAACAGGTGTTTGTAACCTTCCAGCAGGTACAGAGATGTGCATGCCTGGTGATAACGTAGAAATGACAATCGAACTGATTCACCCAATCGCTATGAGCCAGGGTCTTACTTTCGCTATTCGTGAAGGTGGACGTACAGTAGGATCAGGTCGTGTTGCTACAATCATCGAGTAATCTGCGTGTAAGTAACGAGAAGATTAGATAAATAAAAAATATCCGGAGAGTGTTTACACTCTTCCGGGTATTTTTTTGTTTATCTATAAGCGGCGACTTCCACCAACTTGACTATTTGAAAGTGTAGTCCGAATATTTGCAGCAATATTGACAATGAAATTACCGGTATGTTATTTTGTAGATGCAAACAATTGGGTGGGCTTATAAGCAAGCCCTGTGCAGCAGAAAAGGAGATATCAATGAAGAAAATCTTGATTACCGGTGGAACCACATTTGTCAGTAAGTATGCAGCAAAGTATTTTGTAGAGCATGGATATGAGGTCTATGTAGTGAACCGTAATTCAAAACCGCAGGTTAAGGGCGTGACGCTGATTGAAAGCGACAGGCATAATTTAGGGGATAAGCTGAAGAATCTGCATTTTGATGTTGTTGCCGACATAACCGCTTATGATGCACAAGACATAATTGATTTACATAATTCGCTGGACTCTTTTGATCAATATATAATGATCAGTTCCAGTGCGGTATATCCGGAGTATGGTGTACAGCCATTTCCTGAGGATTCTGAAAGAGCAGTAAATAAATTCTGGGGAAAATATGGAACAGATAAGATCGAAGCAGAAAATGCACTGTTGGAGAGAGTCCCGGATGCTTATATTTTAAGACCGCCATATTTATATGGTTCTATGGACAACGTCTATCGGGAGGCGTTTGTATTTGACTGTGCAATGGCAGACAGAAAATTTTATTTGCCGGAAGCCGGTGAGATGAAATTACAGTTTTTCCATGTGGAAGATTTGTGTAGGCTGATGGAAGTAATAATTACAAAGTGCCCAACGGATCATATTTTGAATGTCGGAAATGAAAAGTCAATATCGATAAGAGACTGGGTTATCAAATGTTATGCCTGCTTTGATAAAGTTCCGGAATTCGTATCTGTACCGGAAACAGTAGAGCAGAGAAATTATTTCAGCTTTTATAATTATGAATACTGTCTTGATGTGACCCGGCAGAAGAAGATATATCCGGAGACGATGTCAATGGATGCCGGGTTACAGGAGGCTGCAAATTGGTATATAGAGCATGAAGGTGAGGTAAACAAGAAGCCATATTGGGAGTATATTGATACCAATTTGGTATAAAGGTAATTGACATAATAAGATGACAAGCGTGTGTATCGGGAAGGGAATTACGATGAAAATAATAGAAGTAACGGATCTGAATCGTCCGGAACTGGCGGTTTATGCGGAGCTTTCGGAACGGCAGCTTGCAACAATTTATGAACCGGAGGAAGGATTGTTTATTACCGAGAGTCCGAAGGTGATCGAGCGGGCATTAGATGGTGGATATGAACCGGTGTCTTTTCTGGCAGAAAAGGGACAGCTTGCAGAGGCCGAGGAGATTCTGGATCGGATGGAGGATGTTCCAATCTATGTTGCACCGGATGAGATATTGACGAAGCTTACCGGTTATCATCTGACAAGAGGACTCTGGTGTGCGATGCGCCGCAGGACATTGCCAACGATAGAGGAGGTATGTCAGGGAGCGAAGCGGATCGCTATTTTGGAAGAAGTGGTCAATCCGACAAATGTGGGAGCATTGTTCCGCTGTGCTGCAGCACTTGGTATGGATGCAGTGATATTGACCGGTGGTTGCAGTGATCCTCTTTACAGACGTGCAAGTCGTGTGAGTATGGGAACAGTATTCCAGATTCCGTGGACAATGTTGTCAAAGAAGGATGGTGTCTGGCCGGAGCAGGCAATGAAGACATTGAAAGAAATGGGCTTTAAGACGGCGGCAATGGCACTTCGAGAAGATAGTGTAGGAATTGATGATCCGCAGTTAAATAGTGAGGAAAAGCTGGCAATTGTGCTCGGTACAGAGGGCGATGGGCTGGCCGGAGATACGATAGCTGACTGCGATTATACGGTTATGATTCCGATGGCACATGGTGTAGATTCACTTAACGTAGCGGCGGCAGGAGCGGTAGCTTTCTGGCAGCTGGGACATCAGCGGCAGGAGTAGTATCCGTTTGTAAAGATTGTGCGTCGACGACAGGAAAGGGTGGTCTTCTGGCAGTTGAGATACCGCTGACAGGAATAAATAGTATTCATCTGGAAAGTTATAGCATCAGTCGCAGAAAGTAGCAGCCCGCAAGAAAACATGCTGGGAATATATTGATGCCGATTTGGTAAAATAATAAATTGACAAATAATAAGATGGCAGTATAATGATTGGTAGCACTGAATTGGTGCTACCAATTTCTTTTATATGAAAAAGTATAGTTCAAACGAAAAAGGATAAAAAATGTAGAGAGGATATTTGAATGAAGTATATTAGACAGTTTTTAATCATTCTTGCGATTTCATTTATCGGGGAACTGCTCAAATATGTATTACCTTTGCCGATTCCTGCCAGTATTTATGGAATGGCGATTTTATTTGTATGCCTGATGACTGGATGGATCAAGTTAGAAGCAGTGAAGGAGACAGGGAAATTTTTAATTGAGATCATGCCATTGATGTTCATTCCTGCCGGTGTTGGCCTGTTGGTTAGCTGGGGAACGCTGAAGCCGGTGCTGATTCCGGTATGTGTGATCACGGTCGTTACAATCATTACGGTTATGGCAATGACAGGCAGACTGTCACAGTGGATCATCAGAAAGGATAGGAAGAAAGAGGAACAAGAGGATGCATGATTTTTTTGAAAACTCCCTGTTTGCGGGAGTTACACTTAGCCTGATCTCATATTTGATCGGGTCAATATTAAAGAAAAAATTCAAACTGGGAATATTTAATCCGTTGCTGATCTCGATTGTAGTTACCATCCTGGTACTGGTTGTGAGCAGGGTGGATTATGATACTTATAATGAGGGCGCCCAATATTTAAGCTGGCTGTTGACCCCTGCAACTGTATGCCTGGCGATCCCACTCTATGAACAGTGGGAACTGCTGAAGCATAACTGTAAGGCGGTTATGGCAGGTCTTGTTGCCGGTGTGGTGACAAGTCTTTGTACGGTGTTTATATTGTCAAAGATCATGGGACTTACACATGAGGAGTATGTAACGATGCTTCCGAAGTCTATTACGACTGCGATCGGTATGGGTGTTTCAGAAGAACTGGGTGGATATGTAACGATTACGGTTGCGGTTATTATCGTAACGGGTGTTCTTGGAAATATATTTGGTGAATTAGTGTGCAAGATTTTTCGAATCACCGAACCGATATCAAAGGGCCTGGCATTTGGATCTGCATCTCATGCGATCGGAACGGCAAAGGCGATCGAGATCGGTGAAGTGGAAGGTGCAATGAGCAGTCTGGCGATTGCGGTTTCCGGTATTCTTACGGTTGTGCTTTCGTCGTTATTTGCGCATTTTATGTAAATATATATGCTGCTTATAAAATGCAAGGATTTATTTCGAATTTACAGATCGGATATAGAAATAATGAAGTTAGTTGATAATCTCATAGGCGGGTATCCGCTGGTAGCGGATATCAAAATATAGAAATAACGAAATTTATTGATAGTCAGGGAGACGAGTATGGAAAAACAACATGTTACATCAGAATATGAAAAAGCAATTCAATATATTTACAGCCTGATGCAGGACGGAACCTTGCAGAACGGAAGCAAGCTTCCAACCGAACGTACGATAGCTGAGACGTTAGGAATCGGAAGAAATTCGACTAGGGAGGCACTCAGTATCCTGCATGGCCTGGGAATGATCGAACGCGTACAGGGATCGGGAAATTATATATCAAAAAATGCCGGAGAGTCGATCCGTCAGATGCTTATGATGATGCTGGCACTTGGCAGTATCACGAAATCCGAGGTCTGTGAGTTCCGTTGTACAATGGAAAAGTCTGTATGCAGTATGCTGATCGAGAAAGGAATACCATTTGAGTGTCAGGTGCTTCTGGAGGATAATCTGGCAAGGATGGAGCAGGCGGATGGTTCCGAACTGGTTAGCGTGGATAAGGAATTTCATGAATTGCTGATCCGGGCAACAGAGAATGAACTATTTTCGATGATCATGGAGGCGGTTATGATCGTTTATCGGGAATGGATCGATCTGGTGCTGCGCCGTGTGAATACAAAAGAAAAGGCAAACTTGCTTAATTATCACAAGCAGATCTATAATAGTGTATTAGAACGTGATGAAGCAGCCATGAAAGCGGCGGTAGACGGGCATTATCATCTGATTAGCCAGATGCTTGCATTGTAGGTGAGTAGAGGTAATATATAAGAAGGAGGTAAGAGAGTATGATCGTAACACTTGGAAGACAATGTGGATGTGCCGGAGATGAAGTAGGAAAAAAATTATCGGAGTTGTTAGGGATTCCCTTTTATACGAAGCCAGAGCTGATCGCGCTTGCAAAAGAAAAGAAAATTTATGAAAAGTATCCAATGTATTTTGGTGAGCAGCCGGTAAATGCGATGATCAGTTCGGTTGCGGATGATTTCTGTCCGAAGAATCAGTATGATACACCGAAACGGGCATTGTCAGCAATGTTTGGCGGACAGAGTTTTATCATTATAGGACGTGCTTCGAATTATGCCTACCGGGATGATAAGGATGCTGTCCGGGTGTTCCTGTGCGGAGATAAGAAGCAGCGGGCGCATCATATCGCGGGAAAGCATAAGATCTCGGAGCGAAAGGCTATAGCGCTTGTTGAAAAGACAGATGAGAAACGGCGTGGTTATCACAGATATTATACCGGAGAAGAATGGGGCTATGCAGAGAATTATGATCTGTGTATAGACGCGGTACGACTGGGTGTTGATAAGACGGCGGAATTGATCGCAGACTATGTAAAGCAAGTCGGAGGAAGATAAATGACAACGAGAAAAGAAGCGCTGGCATATGGACTGTCTTTTCCTGATACATATCAGCAGGCGCCATTTCATGATCCGAACTGGCAACTGGTGCGTGTGAAAGGAAGCAAGAAGGTATTCCTGTGGACATATGAGAGAGACGGATATATTAATCTGAATGTAAAGGTCGATCCGGAATGGCGGGATTTCTGGCGGAGCGCATTTGACGCGGTGATACCGGGTTGGCATCAGAATAAGGAGCACTGGAATACGATCATTCTGGATGGAAGTATTCCGGATCAGGATGTGAAACGGATGATCGCAGAGAGTTATGATCTGGTGACAACCAGTCCATCAAAGAGAATCTATGAGGCGGTGAAAAAGATTCCTGCCGGAAAGGTTGCAACCTATGGTCAGATCGCAGAGCTTGCCGGTGATAAGAAGATGGCGCGTGCAGTGGGAAACGCGCTTCATAAGAATCCGGATCCGGAGCACATTCCCTGCTTTCGTGTGGTAAATGCAAAGGGTGAATTATCCGGAGCATTTGCATTTGGCGGAAAGAATGTACAGGCAGATCGATTGACGGCAGATGGAGTTACAGTTGTCGATGGACGGGTGGATATGGAGAGATTTGGAATAAAGATCTTAGATGGAGAAATCATATAAAAATATAAAGTGAAAAATGATTTATATGCAGGAAATGATCGTTCAAATACAAAGGTTATTTGAAACAGAAAACAAGTCATTTTTGCAAGACTACTGTACAGGCAAGGGGGAGGCAGTATATAATATATCCGTAATTCCAACATGGGGATTTAAATGAGGTTTGGGATACATATATAACCAGAGACTTGTCGGGGGCGATAGTCTCTGGTTTTTTTGTTTGGGATGCATATTTTACGGAGTGGAAGTTAATTATTTTGTAATTCCGTTTGAATGTATAAGATTTGTAGGCAATTCTTTATTTGAAAGGAAATAAAAATGTCAGAATATCAGTATGTAGAGCATGAATTTGCTCCGGTATATAATGAAGAATCACAGGTGCTGGTTCTTGGCAGTCTGCCATCGGTGAAATCCAGAGAGCAGGGCTTCTACTACGGACATCCGAGAAACCGTTTTTGGAAGGTTGTGGCAGCTGTACTTGGTGTACCGGAACCCTTGACGATAGAAGAGAAAAAACGGATGCTGCTTGCCGGTCATGTGGCGGTCTATGATGTGATCCGGGCTTGTGAGATCATCGGTTCCAGTGACAGCAGTATCCGAAATGTGATTCCTGCAGATATTGAAAGCATTGTAACACATACCCCGATCCGGGCAGTTTTTACAAATGGTAAGACTGCCGGCAGATTATACAAAAAATATCAGGCAGAACATATTGCTCTTCCGATGATCGAGCTGCCTTCGACAAGTCCGGCAAATGCAGCGTTCTCGTTGGAACAACTGGAAGAAATATGGAAATCGGAGATTGGTAAATATTTGTAAAAGTATTTTACAATAGTGACGCTGACATATAAATAGAACAGTATTTTACATTAATTATACACAACTTTACAGATTCATCAGATGATTTTACCTGCGTATGATAGTGGGCGTTTTTTCTAATTGATAAACTTATGTCATAAAAAGTAATGATGAACGAAAGAGAGAAAGAAAATGAATGAAAATGTGATCGAACAGCCGGTTGCAGCTATGTATATGGTATCCAAAGAATTGAATCGTCTGGCAGGTTTTACGACAGAAATGTTGTTTAGTCTTAAATCAACAATTATGAGTAATCGATCCGAAGAAAGTCAACAGAAGTTTACAGAGAAGCTTCAATATGAAACAGTTCCTTTTGCAGGGCTTTTCTCACATCCTGAATTATATAGATTGCTTTTTCGCTTGACCGGTCTCTGTATGTTACAGTTGGCCGGCCGTTTTTTTGTATGATATACTGCATCCAGATCAGAATTTTGCGTGTAAAATATAAGATGATGGCATGAGAAATGTTCTATACTTTATGAAGCAAGCCTGCCCACTCTGTGTAACTTCGAACTAACCTCGGGCAAGCCTCGCTAAGGTCTCAGTTACTCATGTCGGTACTTAGTGAACTGCTGAAAGCAGTGAGCTTAGAACCGCTACATGAGGGTAGAGTGAGAACGTCTTGCGTAATAAAGGTATAGAATTTTCTCATGCCATTAGTTTATTTTTCTCATGCCATTAGTTTATTTTTAATTTTACAAAATTCTGGTGGGTGTGGTATAGTAAGGATAACTTTTTTTCTGATGAACAATAGACGTGGAGGTTACAAGAAAATGTCTCAAATAACGAAACGTGCGTTGGAAGCATCACTGAAGAAGCTTCTTACAAAGAAACCGCTTGATAAGATTACGATAACCGATATCACGGAAGACTGTGGCATCAACCGAATGACATTTTACTATCATTTTAAAGATATCTATGATCTGGTAGAATGGGTGTGCGTGGAGGATGCAACGAGGATACTGGGTGAGAATAAGACCTATGATACCTGGCAGGAAGGCTTCCTTCGGATCTTTGAAGCGGTGAGCGAGAATAAGACATTTATGATGAATGCATATCATTCGATCAGCAGAGATCAGGTAGAAAAATATCTGTACAGTCTGACGTATGATCTGATGATCAAGGTTATCGATGATAAGGCAAAGGATATGCAGGTTCGTGAAGAAGATAAGAAGTTCATTGCTGATTTTTACAAATGCTCCTTTGTCGGTGTGTTGCTTGAATGGATCGAGAATGGCATGAAGCAGGATCCACATGTGATCGTAGATAAGATGGGACTGGTGATGCATGATAATATTACCAGAGCACTGGAAGCATTTCGGACAGATGTCTTTCACAAAAAAACAGAGAACTGACAGATACATTGAAAAAACAATGTGTCTTATTTTTCAGACCGGTTATCCCATCAAAACAGGGGAAATGATAAAATTTTAGACAGAACAAGTACCGTGAATATATTTTTATCACGGTACTTTTTTTGTTTATTGAGGGCAAAAACGGGGTATCCTATAATAAAGACAGTTTTTGAGATAACTGGTCTGTTTGTGAGCAGGCTGTATAGATTGGAGGTAATTCGTATGTATTACGCAAGTGGAAATTACGAAGCATTTGCCAGACCCAAGAAGCCGGCGGGTGTGGATCAGAAATCGGCATATATTATAGGTTCGGGACTTGGTGCATTGGCGGCAGCCTGTTTTCTGGTAAGAGATGGACAGATGAAGGGGGCGCATGTTCACATTCTGGAGAAAGACCCGATTCCGGGTGGTGCATGTGACGGTTATCAGTACAGCGATATCGGTTATGTTATGCGTGGCGGACGTGAGATGGATAACCATTTTGAGTGTATGTGGGATCTGTTCCGTTCGATTCCGTCCATCGAGACAGAGGGTGTCAGTGTACTGGATGAGTATTACTGGCTGAATAAGGCAGATCCAAACTATTCTCTGTGTCGGGCAACTGAGAATCGGGGGCAGGATGCACATACCGATAAGAAGTTCGGATTGTCCGATAAGGGTGCAATGGAGATCATGAAGCTGTTCTTTACCCCGGATGAAGAATTATATAATAAACGGATCGATGAGTATTTTGATGAAGAAGTGCTTAATTCTAATTTCTGGATGTACTGGCGGACGATGTTTGCATTTGAGAACTGGCATTCTGCACTTGAGATGAAGCTCTATATTAAGCGTTTTATCCATCATGTCGGAGGACTGCCGGATTTCACGGCACTTCGTTTTACCAAATATAACCAGTATGAGTCCATGATTCTTCCGATGGTAAAATATCTGGAATCATTCGGTGTGGTGTTCCATTATAATACCAAGGTTATAAATGTGGAATTCGAGATCGAAGCAGGAAGAAAGCTGGCAAAGAAGATTGATATTATCCGTGACGGTGAAGCAGATGCGATCGATCTGACCGAGAATGATCTGGTATTTATCACAAATGGCGGCTGTGTGGAGAATTCTTCATACGGAAGTCAGAACAAACCGGCTGAATTCAAGACCGAGATCCGTGAGGGTGGCGGATGGGATATGTGGAGAAAGATCGCTGCACAGGATCCATCCTTCGGACATCCGGACAAATTCTGCTATGATCCGGAACAGTCGAACTGGATGAGTGCAACGGTAACGACACTAGATGAAAAGATCCTTCCATATATTAAGAAAATCTGCAAGAGAGATCCACTCTCCGGCAAGGTAGTTACAGGTGGTATCGTGACTGCAAGAGATTCCGAATGGCTGCTCTCCTGGACAATCAACCGTCAGCCGCAGTTCCGTAACCAGCCAAAGGGACAGGTGCTTGTATGGGTATATGGATTGTTCTCAAATAAACCGGGTGATTATGTAAAGAAGACGATGCGGGAATGTACCGGTAAGGAGATCTGCGAGGAATGGCTCTATCATATCGGTGTACCGGAGGAGGAGATTCCGGAGCTTGCCGAGCACAGCGCAAATACAGTGCCGGTTATGATGCCGTATATTACAGCATTTTTCATGCCGCGTGAGAAGGGCGACCGTCCAGATGTTGTACCGGAGGGAGCGGTCAATTTTGCATTCCTTGGACAGTTTGCCGAGACAGCAAGAGATACGATATTTACAACCGAGTATTCGATCCGGACAGGTATGGAAGCAGTATATACCTTGTTGAATATCGATCGTGGTGTGCCGGAAGTATGGGGCAGCGTTTATGATGTCCGGGATCTGTTAAATGCAACCGTTGCCATCCGGGACGGAAGAAAGATCACAGATATGAAGCTTGGACTGAAAGAGAAGATCGCGATGAAAGAGCTTTTAAAGACCGTAGAAGGAACGGATGTCGAGAAGCTGCTGCGGGAGCATGGAGCGATATAGATATAAGTTTTTTCAGAGAAGAAAGGCATAAAACAGAAAATGCTCTGGCAGAGGTGTGGTTTGCCAGAGCATTTTTGTGACCAACGGTCAGTATAAACATTTGTGTGAAGAAAGCTGACTGTTGTCACATTTGTCAGAGAATCCGGAAAAGAATCCTCGTAGTTGGAAGGACTGCCATATAGCAGATTCCGTGTTTGGTTGTGTTTAGAGATGTGTATTATTATTTATTAAACAAGTGCTTCGCCAAGTGCGGTACAATCAGCAAGACCTGCTTCATCCGGTGTTTCATGACAGATCAGTGGAGCTGCTGCAAATACAGCACCGTCAGCCTGACACTGAGCTTCCCATGTATCCATCCATTCGCCGCTTCCCCAGCCATATGAACCGAAGATGGCGATCTTCTTACCGTTTAATGCCGGTTCACATTCAGCGAACATTGGCTCGAATTCGCTTTCTTCTAAGACTTCGGCACCCATAGCAGGGCATCCGAATGCAATCGCATCGTAGTTATCTACCATATCTACAGTGAATTCCGCGGATGTTAAAAGATCACATTCTGCTCCTTTTGCCTTTGCACCTTCTGCAACAGCCTGTGCCATTAATGCTGTGTTACCTGTGCCACTCCAATATACAACTGCAACCTTACTCATAGTAGGTTCCTCCTTATAATCATGTATTTTATATTTAGAAATCTCCGTGTGAAAATGCTTACGGGGATTTCTTATATTTATTCACTTTGTTATGTGAATGTCATTTGCGTAAATAAATACTTATTTTGTTATGCGGATACAATTTTCTGAATACTTATGCAGCAACCGTTAACTGCCAGATCGTTCGTCCCTGATGCCAGAGATTTGCATAGATCTCACGACATTTTTTAAATTTGGCAAATGTTTTCTGAGCCTCACCCAGATCTCCGTATACCTTCCAGTCGCCCATGCCTTTGCAGTTACTTCCGTGGTTTTTGATAAATCCGAGAACATCATTTAACGGATAACCAAGGAAGACACCGATCTCATGCGGAAATTCTTCCGAACCATGAAGACGACTACGAAGCTGTTCAAGCATTTGATCAATCGTTCCTGCCTGATATCCTGTGCTTACAAGAAAAGAGATGATCTCCGGTCTTGATAATTCACGAACCATAGCATCCGGTCTGTAGACATAGATCAAAGCAGTTTCGGCATCTTCTCGCAGGATCGTGATCCGGATCCCTTTTTTCTGAAATTGTGCATCCCAGACAGCCACACTTTCGTATAATTCTTCTCCGGAAGAAAAACGATAAAGAAACAGGCTGGCAGGTTTTAAGGACGCCAATGTAGGCGAACAATGTGTGATCAAATATTCTTCAAACATAATCACAAACTCCTTTTTGCATCGATTCCGACAAATATTCTGCAATATTCAAAAATCCTAAAGCTATATGCAGTGCTGGTATGCTCGCGTCAAAGCAGCGTTACATATCAAATTTTAGTATGCACCGTAACTCTGTAAATCATTCAATCTACAGGTTAGACATATCTAACTCATGGGTGCATTATACGGTCTGGTTCTGTAAAAATCAAGCGAAAAATGTGATAGAAATTCTCAATAAACTCGACCGTTTTTTGTTGACGGAAAAGGCTTCTGCATGGTATTTTTATAAATAGTTAGCAGGAACTAACTAAAAATCTTGTGAATAAATCGTGTGGCTCCATTCTGTATGCATCCCTGACTGCTGAAAACAGGGTATGCACCCGGATGCAATGACGGATCCGGGACAGAAGCTGTCACCAGAAAGAAGGATCAAAGCATGATGAATTATTTAGAAATCGAAAAAGTAATTGGACGAGAGATTATTGACTCAAGAGGAAATCCTACAGTAGAAGCAGAAGTTATTCTTGCAGATGGTACTGTCGGACGTGGAGCTGCTCCAAGTGGTGCATCAACAGGTGAGTTTGAAGCATTAGAGCTTCGTGATGGCGATAAGGATCGTTTTGGCGGTAAGGGCGTTCAGAAAGCTGTTGAAAATATCAACACAACAATTAATGACGTATTAGTTGGAATGGATGCATCTGATACATATGCGGTAGATCAGGCAATGATCAAGGCAGACGGAACAAAGGACAAGTCCAATCTGGGTGCAAATGCAATCCTTGCTGTATCAATCGCAGCAGCAAGAGCAGCAGCTATTTCACTGGATGTACCTTTATATCGTTTCTTAGGCGGTGTAAGCGGAAACAGACTTCCGGTTCCTATGATGAACATTATCAATGGCGGATGTCATGCATTATCATCCGGTCTGGATGTTCAGGAGTTCATGATCATGCCGGTTGGTGCTCCTTCATTCAAAGAGTGTCTCAGATGGTGTGCAGAGGTATTCCATGCACTTCAGGCTATCTTAAAGGAAAGAGGACTTGCTACATCAGTTGGTGATGAAGGTGGATTTGCACCTGCACTTGCATCTGATGAAGAAGCAATCGAGACAATTCTCGAGGCAGTAAAGAAAGCCGGATATGAACCGGGTAAGGACTTCAAGATCGCTATGGATGCAGCTTCATCCGAGTGGAAGACAGGCAAGGTTGGCGAGTACAAGCTGCCAAAGGCCGGTACAGTATATACATCAGAAGAGCTGATCGCTCACTGGAAGAGACTGGTTGAGAAGTACCCGATCATCTCCATCGAAGATGGTCTGGATGAAGAAGACTGGGAAGGCTGGAAGAAGCTTACAGCAGAACTTGGCGACAAAGTACAGTTAGTTGGTGACGACCTTTTCGTTACAAATACAGAGAGACTTGCAAAGGGTATCGAGCTTGGCTGTGGTAACAGTATCCTGATCAAATTAAACCAGATCGGTTCTGTATCAGAGACATTGGAAGCGATCAAGATGGCTCACAAGGCCGGATACACAGCTATCTCATCTCACAGATCAGGTGAGACAGCAGATACAACGATCGCAGATCTTGCAGTTGCTTTAAATACCTGCCAGATCAAGACCGGTGCACCATCCAGATCTGAGCGTGTAGCTAAGTACAACCAGCTCTTAAGAATCGAAGAAGAGCTTGGCGCTTCAGCCGTATATCCGGGTATGAAAGCCTTCAATGTAAAATAATTATTGTCATATATTTTCCTCAAAAAAATATGAATAAATGGTATGGGAGACGTAAGTTTTGCGTCTCCTATATTTTTTATCGCGCTTTGCGGAGAAGTAGTTAATTGCTTCGCGATTCCGCGCAGGTGCGAAAGAGTCACTTGTGACTCTTTATTAGGCGAAATGTTGAAAATAGCAGATAAATTCCGGTAAAAAATAAATCTCGATTTAGAAGAAAAAAGGAATTAGCGTATAGCGTGTTTGCTATTTGAATGGTATAATTTTTATCAGTGTAAAAACATATATTACCGAGAATTTACAGACTGGAATAGTGGAAGAAAACTGCCGGTTGGAAAGGCTGTATTATAGATGAAAAAAATTGAATTTTTACTGTTCTTCGGGGCACTTTTTGGTACATTGCTTACCGGCTGCTCATCTGAGAAGGAGTCAGCAGGAGCTATGAACAATGGAACGACAGAAGCGGCGCATGTCACGGAAGATGTGACCACAGAAGAACAGGAAGTAACGACAGAGAAGACGGAATTTGGAAAACAGAGATTAGAAGCAGTACCGGACAGACCTGCTTCCGATAAAACACAGACCGAGACTGTATCTGAAGAAGAATCAGATGAGGCAGAGCTGGATGGAGAAGGTGAAACTTCGGTATCAAAGAAAAGTGATGACTGGAAGACTGCATATGTTGATTATCTGGAACATGTGTCAGATACAGAGGGACAGCAGGGGTATACGCTGATTTACCTGGACAATGATGATATACCGGAGCTGGTAGAAGTAGGAAAGTCGGAGGCATCCGGTGTCCGTATTGTAAACTATTCAAATGGCTCCGTTCATGTAAACGGATTGAACCGTTTGTACTTTACTTACATAGAAGGAAAGAATCTCCTTTGCAATTCGGATGGGCTGATGGATTCCTATTATGACTATATTTACAGTATTGTTGATGGAGAGTTGACCTTGGTTGCACAGGGGCATTATGGAGCGAAGGATGGAACCGGGCTGAGATTTGATAAGAATGGGATGCCGATTTACACATATGACTGGAACGGAGAAGATGTCAGCGAAGATGAGTATAATGCTGACTTTGCACAAGTCTATGACAGTTCGGCAGCAACAGAAGGCTATGATACGGATAAGCTGGAGTCGATCAAAGAGGTTATAGATGATATAGAGACAAAGTAAGATAAATGGGGAGAATAAGATGAATAATATACGAGTGCTTTTTATCGTAGCGGCACTTCCGGCATTATTGTTGCTTGGATTTATATATTACAGGGATCGCAAAGAGAAACCGCCGGTTAAGTTGATGATTTTACTTTTGGCGACCGGTGCAGCAACTACTGTTCCGGCAGCTATCGTAGAGTTTATAGGTCAGGCATTTGTCATGGGTGATTCAGATGATTTGGGACTTCGCTTGCTTATCTTCTGTTTCTTTGTTATAGCTGTAGCCGAGGAATTAGGTAAATATTTGGTTACGATATGTATCACATGGAAAAGTAAGGAGATGCAGCATAGCTATGATGGCGTGATTTATGCCGTATGCTCTTCGTTGGGATTTGCAATTCTGGAAAATGTGTTATATGTGTATCAGGGTGGACTACTGACCGGAATTATGAGGGCGTTTACAGCGATTCCTCTTCATTGTACGGTCGGTGTCGTGATGGGAGCGTTATATGCAAAGGCGAGAGAAGAAGCATATGCCGGTGACAGAGGCGGAATGATCGGTTACATGGCATGGGCGTATTTTGTGCCGGTATGTATTCATGGGGCATATGATTACGCGATCATGGCGGCTTCTTATGGTTTGATTGCAGAAGGATGGATTTATGTCATTCTAATAGGGGCATATATTATATCTGTTGTGTTGATTCTGGTATGTTCCAATCATGATCACAGAATTGACGGTAGACCTGAGACAGCTGATTATGGATTCTATCGAACCGAATACCGCAGACCGGGCAGAAGCTATTATTATCAGACTCAGCAGGCAAATCCGATGGGCTATCCGCAGAATCAGGGTTATCCGGGAAATGCATCATACCCGCAGAATCAGGGTTATCCCGGAAATAATGCATATGTGTCGAATCAGTATTATACGGGTAATACAATGAACCCAAAGAATAACGGATATGCAGGAAATACCTCATATCCACAAAACCAGAGTTATATGGGTAATGCGATGAATCCACAGAATCAGAGCTATAATGGAAATAATGCATATGTGACGAATCAGTATTATATGGGTAATATAGTGAATCCAAAGAATAACGGATACGCAGAGAATACATTGTACCCACAGAATCAGAATTATCCTGGAAATAATGTATATATGTCGAGCCGGTATTATACAGGTAAGGTGATGAATTCACAGAATACCGGATATACCGGAAACGCATCATATCCGCAAAATGCCGGAGTAAATCCATATCGTAGATCAGACACAGCAGCAGATCAGACACCAAATTCAACAACACCATACAGTGTGAATTCATATAATGGACAGACGTATTCGCCATATAATGAACAGGAAGATAACTATAATATGAGATAGGCCGAATATGCCGAACGTTTTAACGGAAATCGCATAAGCTATAATGAGCACAAAATTATTTGCTCGTAAGAAATTAAATCGCTTGCTTATCAGGGGGTGAAAGCATGAGATTTCACAATATACCCGTTCGCGATATCATGCAGGAGGCAGTTCGTTATGGCGGGGTGATCGTGGATGTTCGAACAGAAGAAGAATTCCTGAGAGGGCATATACCGATGGCTGTTAATGTGCCATTATCTGAGATTCAGTGTGGCAATTATAATCTTCCCAAACATAAAGTATTACTCACATATTGTCAGTACGGAGGTAGCAGCGCACTGGCGGCAAGAATACTGACACAGGCAGGTTACAGAGTGATCAATACGGTTGGTGGAATTGTACAGTATAAGGGTGCATTGACCAAAAACCGCTGACAGAGGTGAGGCAAACCATTATGGCAAACAGGAAAACGTGGTTTGAATATGAAAATAATAGAAAAAATAGATCCCGGGCATGACGGAGTATATTAAGAAAAGTACATGTCCGGGATTTTTTATTTAATTTACTTGTGGTGGCAGGGGGAAGTATGTATAATATGGTCAGGGAAATTTGGTGGATAGCATAAGATATGCCAAGGTATTTATTTTAGAAAAGAAAGGATATAGGGTAAATGAGAAAAAAATTTTTAGGAACAATCATTGCGGCAGGGCTTGTCGCAGTAGCAGCATTTGCAGGGGCAAATGGGCTGACAGAGACACAGGCGGCATGTGAACATTCACAGGTGAAGGATGGAGCCTGTGTGGATTGTAATGATCCGGTAGAATGCATTGAGGTAGAGGATGCAAGCGGAACAGCAAAGGGAACCTATTCTAAACTGGAAGATGCAGCGGCGGCTGCCGGAAACGGTGATATACTGAAGCTTCTATATAATTGTGAGAGTACATCAGCATATATTGATGCGGGAAATAAGAATCTTACGATTGATCTGAATAAAAAGAAATTAAAGGCTGTTTATTTCGAGATTATGGGTTCTCTGGTGATAGAAAATGGAGAATATAGTGGCTATATCAAGAATGCAGCGACAGGGAATGAACATACATTAACATTTGAAAATGTGAGAGCAGATCTTACGCAGCTTGGATGGTATGCAAAGGGTGGCCTTAAACTGGTAAACAGTAATATAGAACAGCAACATGATGGTGCAACATTTACAGAATGGTGGCTTGAAAAGCTGCAGATGGATCAGACATCTGTTTATAAGATTACAAATTCGCCAAGCGGACTAAGCAATTATGGGTTGCTTTCATTAGATGAAGCTGTGGGCGGTATTGAGGAATTTCTTCCGGCCGGATACACATTGGATGGACAGCCGAATTCCTATAATACGATATTAGATGAAACAGGCACAAAGGCAAGAAGTGTAGAGCTTCGTTACCGCAGACTGACAGATGCGAAAGTATCCGTATCCATCGATCCGACTTCGTATGTATATGATGGAACAGCAAAGGAACCAACAGTGACTGTGACATATGACGGCAAGAAGCTGATAGCAGGAACGGATTATACCTGTATATTTTCAGATAATATCAATGTCGGAACAGCAAGTGTTAAGATAACAGCAAAGAGCAAGACCTATCACGGAGAGATCGTAAAGAATTATACGATCGAGAAAGCACCACAGGCAGCACCGACAGGACTGACAGCAGTTAATGAAAGTGCAACAGGAAAGAAAGACGGATCTGTTGCGAATGCCGCAGTGACAATGGAATATTCTACAGACCAGACTACATGGACGGCTGTAACAGGAACAGTTGTAAATGGTCTTGCAGCAGGCGATTATTTTGTAAGATATAAAGAGTCTGCAAACTATTATGCATCACCGTCCGCAAAGGTAACAGTCGGTCTGGCAGCTTCTAATACAACAGAAGCATCTACAACAGAGAGTGTTACTACAGAAAGTGTTACAACGGAGAATACTACAACAGAAACAGCTTCCAGTGAAGATACCACGACAGAAGATGCGACGGATGAGGAAGAAACGGAAGATGTGGATACCGAGGATGAGACAACAGAGGTTCTTCGGGAGGATGAGACAGAAGCAACCGGTGATAAAGGCAAAAATGATCAGAAGAAAACAGGTGTAAAAACCGGTGATGCATTTGCCATGAAGACAGCAGTTGCAGGTATGCTCATTTCGCTTGGAATGGCATGCGTGGTTATTATAAGAAAGCGCAGGAAATAAGAAAGAAAATTAACAGACAGAAAATAATAGTGCTGGATTTGGACAGAAATGTCTGAATCTGGCACTTGTGATTGAAAGGAAGCATATGAGCAGAATCGAATTGATCGCTCCATGTCATTTTGGATTGGAGTCAGTATTGAAAAAAGAAATCCTGGATCTTGGATATGAGATCGTTCAGGTAGAAGACGGAAGAATTACATTTGCAGGAGAAGAAGATGCGGTTGCAAGAGCAAATATGTTTATTCGTACAGCTGAACGTATCATGATCAAGTGTGGAAGCTTTAAGGCTGTAACATTTGATGAATTATTTGAAGGAACCAAGAGTATTCCATGGGAGCGGTATCTGACCCGTGATGCAAAATTCTGGGTATCCAAGGCTACGTCAAATAAGAGCGCACTGTTCAGCCCATCTGATATCCAGTCTATCGTGAAGAAAGCTATGGTAGAACGTTTGAAACAGACCTACCATGTATCATGGTTCACGGAAGATGGAGCAGAATATCCGGTTCGTGTATTTATATTTAAGGATATTGTTACGATAGGACTTGATACATCAGGAATATCCCTTCATAAGCGTGGCTATAGGAAACTGGTTGGCAAAGCACCGATATCGGAAACCCTGGCGTCGGCACTGATCATGCTTACACCATGGAATAAGGATCGTGTACTGGTTGACCCATTCTGTGGAAGCGGAACATTTCCGATCGAGGCAGCTATGATCGGAGCAAGGATCGCACCGGGAATTGACAGAGACTTTCTGGCTTCTGAGTGGGCGAAGGTTGGCGACAAGAAGATGTGGTACAATGCGATCGATGAAGCAAATGATATGATCGACCATGATGTGAAGATGAATATTCAGGGATATGATCTGGATAATGAGATGGTAAAGTGTGCGATGGAGAATGCCAGAGCAGCAGGAGTGGATGAACATATCCATTTCCAACAGAGAGATGTAAAGGATCTCAGGCATCCGAAAAAATATGGCTTTATCATCACGAATCCGCCATATGGTGAACGTCTCGAGGATCGGGAGGATCTTCCTGAATTATATAAGACGATCGGGGAAAGCTTCAGACGACTGGATGACTGGTCGATGTTCCTGATCACGTCATACAGTGAGGCGGAGAAATATATAGGAAGAAAGGCGGATAAGAATCGTAAGATCTACAATGGTATGATCAAATCATATTTCTATCAGTTCATGGGACCGAAGCCGCCAAAGAGAAAGTGAGACAGAGTTGAAAAAGTATTTGATCGTGGTAGCGGTTGTTATTCTGGGTGCATTTCTGTATCTGGGTTTTCTGAGACATCCGGATGTGAGCATTGAGAAGACGGAAGAAGCGGGTGCTGCCGCAGAAACTATGTTGAAAGAGATTGTAACGAATGCAAATGGAAAGGGCATTATATTATATATAAATGACAGCAGGATCACAGAAGCGGAGTATCAGCCGTATTTCAGTGACCATTTGCAGTTGATGCTTCCGATCGCGACATTCACCGATAAACTGGATTGCCTTGTGAATGCGTATGAAAATGGTACGATCACATTTTCCAAGGGAGACAGTCTGGTCAAGGTCTATGGTGATTCCGATGTGGTAAATATCAATGGAAATGCAATACAGGCAATCGACAAGCCGGAGAAAAAGGATGATATCATCTATGTGCCGGTGAATGAGATCTGCGAGGCATTAAACTACAGTTGTAATATCAATCTGGAGACAAATGCCGTGGTGTTAAAAAAGATTGCCGAGGAAGAAAAGCTTCCGGTAGCATATGATATGAGAGAGCATGATCGTGTTTCTCCTGTCAGAGATCAGGGTATCTATGGAACCTGCTGGGCATTTGCATCACTTGCGGCACTGGAAAGTACGATCCGTCCGGCGGAAAATCCGGTATTTTCTGTTGACCATATGGCACTGAATAACAGCTTTAATGTCAGCCCGTTTGACGGTGGCGAATATTATATGAGTATAGCCTATCTTGCGGCATGGCAGGGACCGGTACTTGAGGAGGATGATCCGTACGGAGATAACCAGACGGTAAATGGGCTGTCAGCGGTAAAGCATCTGGAAGAAGCCATCATCCTGAAGGACAAGAATTACGAGGCGATCAAATCATCCGTATACAAATATGGTGGCGTGGAAACGGTTATTTACTGTGATATGAAGAATGCGACGAGTAGTTCTTATTATTATAACAGAAACCGCAGTTCCTATTATTATAATGGAGATCAGACACCGAATCATGACGTGGTGATCGTTGGCTGGGATGACAACTATCCGAAGGAATATTTTAATACAGAACCGGCGGGAGACGGCGCATTTATCTGCAAGAATAGCTGGGGTAAGGACTTTGGTGATGAGGGATTCTTCTATATCTCTTATTATGATACCAATATCGGCATGAACAGCGTGGTATATACGAAGCTTGGAAACAGTGACAACTACGACAAGATCTATCAGTCGGATCTGATGGGCGAGGTCGGAACGATGGGATTTGACGACAGGCCGGAGGCGTATTTTGCAAATGTCTATACGGCCGGAAAGAACGAGACATTGAAGGCGGTTTCTTTCTATGCGACAGGACCGAAAACGACATATGATGTGTATGTTGTGACGGATTTTACCGATGCATCCGATCTGCAGCAGCGGACAAAGGTGGCATCCGGTGAAATGCAGTACGAGGGTTATTATACGATCAATCTAAATGAGGCAGTACCGCTTCCGGATGACCGGAAATTTGCGGTAGTTGTGCATGTGAATACACAGGATTCCACGATGCCGATCGCAATCGAATATAATAATGATGAGAAAACGGCGAACTTCGATATCACGGATGGCGAGGGCTATATCAGCCTGTATGGCACGAAGTGGTCGAGTGCGGAGCAGGAGAATGACTGTAATGTCTGTTTGAAAGCCTTCACGGATGTGGGGGATTAAGAACATGCGGCGATATCTGACAAGGTATAGCAGAGATACATGTTATTTCGCAAGGCGTTCTCACTCTATCCTCATGTAGCGGTACTAAGTTCGCTGCATATGGCAGCTTACTAAGGACCGACATGAGTAACTGAGACCTTAGCGAGGTTTGACCGAGGTTAGTTCGAAGTTACACAGCGTGGACAAGCTTGCTGCATAACAGTATCATCTGCTGTGCCTTGTCAGATATGGCAGGTGAAGTACAATGTCGCATCGTTACAAATAGAAAAGGAGAAGACAAGATGAAGAAATTGATTTTTGCTACGGGTAATGAGAATAAGATGAAAGAAATCCGCATGATCCTTGCGGATTGTGGATATGAGATCCTGTCGATGAAGGAAGCCGGAATTCAGGCTAACATCGTAGAGGATGGAAAGACATTTGAAGAAAATGCCATCATCAAGGCAGAGGCGATCCGTAAGATGACAAACTGTCTGGTGCTTGCGGACGATTCCGGTCTGGAGGTAGACTATCTCGATAAAGCACCTGGAATCTACTCTGCAAGATTTATGGGGGAAGACACCTCATACCGGATCAAGAATAAAGCGATCATTGACAAGCTTGCCGGTGTTCCGGATGAGAAGCGTACTGCAAGATTCGTATGTGCGATCGCGGCTGCATTCCCGGATGGAAAGACCATTACCAGACGTGGCACGATCGAAGGAATCATTGGATATGAAGAACGCGGCGAGAATGGATTTGGATATGATCCTATCTTCTTCCTGCCGGAGTATGGCAAGTCCACAGCAGAGCTGTCACCGGAAGAAAAGAATACGATCAGCCATAGAGGAAACGCACTTCGTTTGATAAAGGAAGTTATAAATGAGAATACTGATAATTAGTGATACACATGGAAGAACCAATACGATCCGGGATGTCTTAGATACGGTGGGCGACATTGATATGTTTATCCATTTGGGGGATGTCTGCGGAGATGAAGAATATATTTATGACAACGTAACCTGCCCGATCCATATGGTTGCCGGGAATAACGACTGGACCTCTGATCTCCCGATGCAGGAGGAATTCATGATCGGCCGGTACAAGGTGTTCATCACACATGGACACAGATACAATGTACATTACGGAACGGAGTACTTACAGGAGTTGGTCAAATATGATGGTTACGATATTGTGATGTATGGACACACGCATGTCCAGAATCTGGAACGATATGGCGGAGCTTATATCGTAAATCCGGGCAGTCTGGCATATCCGCGTGATGGCATGAATGGCAAATACATGCTGTTGGAATTTGACCAGCATGGAACACCATTTTTTGCGGAAAATGAACTGAAACCGAAACGCCGGACTCGCAGCATATTTGAAGATATGTGGGGCGACCGGGAGGAGTAGAGATTATTAGAGACAAGAAAGAGGTCGGCTGTGAAGAAACGAGAGATTATAGAAGGTGTTATAAAAGACTATGATTTCCCAAATAAGGGAAGCTTTGAACTGGATGGCAAAAAGGTGATCGTGAAGGGAGCACTGCCCGGACAAAAGGTGTCCTGCATGGTATCCAAGGTACGGAAGGATAAGGCAGAGGCACGTCTGTTAGATGTGCTGGAACGCTCCGAGATCGAAGATGCAGTACCACCATGTCCACAGTTTGGCATTTGCGGCGGCTGTGCATACCAGACCATGAGCTATGAGCATCAGTTGGAGTTAAAGGCAGGACAGGTGAAGAAGCTGTTAGACGGTGTGATCGATTCAGAGACACATCCATATGATTGGGAGGGCATCATCGGCTCGCCTGTTACAACTGCATACCGGAATAAGATGGAGTATTCATTTGGCGACGAATATAAGGATGGTCCTCTGGTACTAGGACTTCATAAGAAGAACAGCATGTACGATATCGTTCCTGTCTGCAACTGCGTGATCGTAAGCGAAGATTATAACAGGATCGTTTCTTATACGATGGAATTCGCAAGGGCGCATGGACTGTCCTATCATAAGAAAATGCAGCATGTAGGACTGCTTCGTCATCTGGTGCTTCGCCAGTCCAAGACAAATGGCGGACTTCTGGTAAATCTTGTAACCAGCACGGACGGATTAGAGAATCTGGATCTGAATGCATATGTAGAAGGGCTTCTGGCACTTCCGCTTGACGGAACGATCGTTGGTATTCTCCATACGGCAAATGATTCTCTGGCGGATGCTGTTGTGCCGGAGAAGGTAACGCTGTTATACGGAAGAGATTATATCGAGGAAGAGGTGCTGGGACTGCATTTCCAGATCTCGCCATTCTCATTTTTCCAGACAAATACAAAGAGCGCGGAACGACTGTACAGCAAAGCCCGTGAATATGCCGGAGATACCAAGGACAAGCTGATCTTCGACTTATACAGCGGAACCGGGACGATCGCCCAGATGTTATCACCGGTTGCCTCCAAGGTTATCGGCGTAGAGATCGTGGAAGAAGCAGTCGAAGCTGCAAGAGAAAATGCAAAGAGCAATGGACTTGATAACTGCGAATTCATCGCAGGCGATGTCTTAAAGGTCATCGACACCATCGAGGAAAAACCAGATCTCATTATCCTCGACCCACCGAGAGATGGCATCAATCCAAAGGCTCTCCTTAAGATCATCAACTACGGTGTAAATGAGATCGTCTATATCAGCTGCAAGCCAACCTCCCTCGCAAGAGATCTTGTGACTTTGCAGGAGCATGGATATTATGTGAAAAAGGCATGTGCAGTGGATCAGTTTGTGAATACCGGGCATGTGGAGACGGTAGTACTGCTTTCCCACAAAAAGCCAGACGGACATATCAACGTAAAAGTTGAGTTTGGCGATGGTGAGGGAAAAGTTCCGCTTGATAATATCGCTAAAAGAGCAGAAGAATACAAGCCCAAGGAACGAGTGACCTACAAAATGATAAAGGAGTACATAGAAGCTAAATATGGCTTCAAGGTACATACCGCATATATCGCAGAGGTAAAGAGAGATTTAGGCTTGCCGATGTACGATGCTCCTAATGCGGTAGAAGAATTGAAACAGCCGAGGAAGCATCCGACAGCGGAGAAAGTGGAAGCGATAAAGGATGCATTGAAGCATTTTGATTTGATTTAAATAGATTTAGATAAGGAGGGGTTGAGGTGAAACTAAAGAAGATAGCAATTACAAATTATAGACAGTTTCAAAATGCAGTTATTAATTTTGATGATGAATTGACGATTTTAGCTGGTGCTAACAATAGTGGAAAAACGTCTATTATTGAATTGTTCAAAAGAATTTTTAAAGATAAGAATTTTTCAAAAGAGGATATTTCAGCAGAGTACTACTCAAAGTTACAGTATGACTTTATATCTTGTATAAATAAAATATATAATATTACCGATAAAGAGACAGAGTTTAGAGAAAATGTTAAGAAAGAGTTTTCTACAGAAAATAATAACAAATGGACAGCTATAAAAATCAAGATAGAAGTTCAATATGACAAGAATGAGAGTATTTCTTTGTTTTCAGACTACTTGATGGAATTAAGTGACACATGTACAAGCTTCTTCTTTTTATTTAATTATGAAGTTAATATAACTGAATTAAATAAACTCCTTAGTTTGAATGCTACAAATTTATTGGATAAAAAACACGAAATACAAAAACTGGAAGCAGGAAGAAAGACCAATAAAACTAGAATAAAGTTAACTGAATTACAAGCAGAATATGAAGAATTTTTAAAAGAAATATTTGATGGAGCATTAGAAAATAGAGTATATTTTGCTGACCAAAATTATGAGAATGCAGGGCAGATTAGTGTAAGAGAATTTCAATCACTTTTCAATTATAATTATTTAAATGCTACGCGTTTATTAAATGATGAAAAAACAGATAATTATTTTTCGATAAGTAAAGAACTACTTAGTCATTTTAAAAAAAGTAATGATTGGGAAGAATTTAAAAAGCAAATAATAAAAGATATTAAAGAAGGTCTAAAAGAACAAAAGCTCAACGAGAAAGTTAAAGAACATTCTTTAATAAAAGCACAAAACGCCTTGGATAGTATTGAAAAATGTTTTGAGTATAATAAAGGAGAATTTTCATTACAAACAGATATCTCTGATGAATTACTCTTAGGCTTTTTATCGTCTTCATTACAGACATTTTTTGAATTCGAAAATGGAACCAAACTTAAAGAGTTTTCTCAGGGATTAGGAATAAGTAATCTAATATTTATGTGCCTAAAGGTAGAAGCATTTGTCCAACAATATCAATCTGATGTAGTGGATATCTTTGTCATTGAAGAACCAGAAGCCCATATGCACCCACAAATGGAAAGAATGTTAATCAAATTTTTAAATGAAATATTGCTAAACGAGGATAATAACCGTGTGCAGGGAATTATTACGACACATTCTAGTGAGATAATTAAGTGTTCCGATTTAAAAAATATTAGAGTATTAAGAATTGATAAACTATTAAAAAGTGCTGTTTATGATATGAATTTATTTAAACAGAATTTGGAAACAGAAGAAGAAAGACAATTTTTCTCATTTTTATTCTCTATAAACTATTCAGATTTGATATTTGCGAATAAAGTCATTATGTATGAAGGAGATACTGAAAAATTATATATTGAAAAACTCTTAGCAGAAAAAGAATTTGAAGGATTGTCAAATCAATATGTTTCTTTTGTACAGGTGGGTGGTGCGTATACTCATTGGTACAGAAAGTTGGTGTATTTCCTGAAAATAAAGACGCTGATAATTACAGATATTGACTATTGCAAAAAATTAACATCAATCGATGAAATCAAAGATGATGATGGAATTACAAATGCAGGCTTAATTCAGTATTATAAGGACTACGTTACTGTTAACATAATAAAGAGAGATATTTTGCCATATTGTGAACATAAGTGTAGGAAACAATTAAAAGATTGCCTTTATGAAAAAACGGAAATGGAAAGGATATCTTTAATACAGTCAGATTTTCGGAAAAAGCCATGCCCTAAAATAAAAAAACCAGATTATTCTATTATGAAGAAAAAACCTACTGTAGTAGATATTGATTCGTGGATAAAAAATCCTGATTGTGAATTGATTAAAGTTGTATCACAAGGAGAAGCTGATGCGTATACTCGTACATTGGAAGAGGCGATGCTATGCAAACTCTTAGGAATTACAGTAGAGAGCAAAAAAAGTTCGGATTGGTGGGAAAAACAGATATCGATTAATAAAATTAAATTGGATATTCCAACTAGAAAAAAGAATATAACGGTAAGAGATATTTTAAATGAGAATAAAAATAACAAAACAGATTTCATGTATTCAATAATTTTATCGGAATTACATTTAAAAGCTTTACCGAATTATATACGGGAGGGATTAATTTGGCTGATGTAAAGAAATTGAATAATATGTTTTTAGTTAACGCACCGGCAGGTAGCGGAAAAACGACATACATTGAAAATACGATTATTAATCTACTTGCCCAATATCCTAATCGTAGAATACTAAGCATTACTTATACAAATAGAGCAAAGGAAGAATTAAATTCTAGAATTAATAGTAAAAATGTTACAGTAGATACAATTCATTCATTTCTTTCTGACTTTGTTGGTCTTTACTTTTCAAAACCAGAGGTGATTGATTTATACCTTCAAGTGTTTGAAAAGAAGATAAAGGCACTGATTGACAATGGAGAAGATGATTCCAAAAATGCAAGATATATTGATAAGTTTGGAAAACTGGATTTTGAAACTATTAAAAATAATCTACATAAAGTTTTTTACAATGAGCAATCCTATAGTAGCTATTATTATGGAGGGCTTTCTCATGATGATATGTTATTATTTTGTCGCAAGATGTTTGAAAAGTTTGAGATGTTAAAAAAACGTTTATCTAATAAATATAGGTATATTTTTATCGATGAGTACCAAGATACATCTGCGGATGTGTTATATATTTTTTATCAATCTGTGCTGAATACGAGCAGTACCTTATACTTGCTTGGAGACAAAATGCAAGAGATATACAATAATTACGACGGTTCTTTTAATACTATACTTAATAAGTTTAATCAAGATGATGACTTGCGTATTAATTATCGTTGTTCTTCAAATATTGTTGGAATTCTCAATAACTTGTATAATGATGAGAAATTTTTTCAGCAACCAAATAAATCTAGTGGAAAAGTCAATCCTACTATTGTGATAACAAATGATTTTTCGGAGTCTTTTATGGAGCAATTTAAAGATTATATGCAGTTATATCTGTTTAATCGTGAACGTTTTGAAAAGATTGGAGCAAGTGATTTATATAGTGCATTATCAGATATGAAAGCGTATAAATTTCCTTCTCAATATACGCCTGTCGATGTGTTGACAGATACGACAAATGATAATCCTGATAAATTATTTCGGATATTATTTTGTGTTTGTGATTTTATTAAAATGGTAAGTATGGCTGCCTACGGCAAAAGCATTCAATTTGCTAGAGAAAAAAAGCAAATATTTAACAGTGGATTTACTAATATTGAGTTTCATAATGATAAAATCATTTTCTATGATAAAGTTCAAAAATTAGAGGAAGCATATGATTTGTCGACGATGACCATACAAGGGTTTTGTGAATTTCTGACTGACAATGAATATTGTAATAAGGATATTTTTCTTCCGTTTATAGAAGATACGGAATATGAAAAAGTGTTGAAAGTGTCGTTGTCACAACTGCATGCATTATATGCATATTTAGGTGCTCCTAGCGTTTCTACACAGCATGGAGTAAAAGGTGAAGGACATAATAATGTTTGCTTTATTGCCGAAGATTCAACCCGAAATCCAATAGTTTATATGTATGAATTTTTTCAGTTGTTATGTGCTGAGGATATTAATTTAACGGATTTTCAGAATTTTTATTATGATTATGTATCCGAAATAAAATCAATTAATTTAACATATTTAAAACCAGCTAAAACGTATAAAGCTCATGAGGGAGAATATTTACAATATGCTCAGTATATAAAAAACAAGTATAAGGACAATAAATATTTTTTGTTTTGTCAACAAAAATATTATGATAAGTATTTGGGCAATCCTAATTCAACTAATGCAAAAGACTGCTTTAAATCAACAAAAATTCAAGGCATTTTATGGGCATATAAATTATTTTATGTAGGATGCTCTCGTGCAAAAGAAAATTTAGTTATTGTAATAGATGAGAACAAAATAGCTCCGTTTAGAAAAGAATTTATAAAAAGAATGACAGCAATAGGGTTTGATGTTAATGGAATATAAATTTGGAAAAGTGCTATTAACTTAACAGCAGCACAGGCAGCTATCGCAAATAGGTAGGAGTTCTCTTTCCTTTGAATTGCCGCTTAGTTTCGAGCAGGCAGTAGCCTATCGAAAGGCTAACGGACAGTATGTAAGGAAAAATCAGTGGAGAGATACCACTGTAAGGGTAAGGATATTTAAAATATGTTGCGAATTATTTGCCAAAATTCATTCCATCCCATAACGATTGACATTAGACCGCCTATAAATCCTACAAGGGTAACAATTATATTTAGAAGTTTTATAATCCAATTATGTTTTGCCCTGCGAGTGGTTTCGTCTGAAATAAACCCAAACCAATGGAGCAATAAAATAGGTAACGAAACAATAAACTTGATACCGTCAGAAAAACAGGAAAACGGATTAAAAAGATTCTTCCTTATGGATTTTTCAGCTTCTTTAAGAGTTCCTAAATGGCGTATGAACATATCATCACAGTCCTGTGCCGACTGATTTATTCTGTTCATAATTATGCCATTATCACGTTCGTTGATAGCATTCCGTAATTCTGGCAAGAAGTTCACCAGCAATTGGTAATTGCTTGTACTAAATCCTCGTAGGTTATCAGTAACATAAGCAAATATTCCATCAGAGCCAAGTTCATATTGCATTGATTTTACATCTGATGTCAGTTCGTAGTATAACTGTTGATTAAAACAGTTTCTCGACATAATTCCGTTTATTAGTTCAATGAATTTATGACGATAGCTATTTGTAAATTCAACCCGTTTGATTATATCGCTTAATTCAATACGCTTCATTATGAAACCTAATATAATTATTCCTATTATGATGAAAGCAGGAATTAACTTGTCCATAACATATCCCCTTACATAGTCAATTGCTTCCAACTGTTGGAGCAGTTGGCTTTTATATTATACAACATTTTTCTCATGCTTTCTACCTGCAAAGTATGAGAGTAGAAAGGAGGTTTGAAAATGCCAAAAATAAACTATTCGTTGAAGGGAGGCTGTAATCAGTGTCGGATAATTGGGTCGTACAAAATCTTGAGAACGCCCTAAACACTTGGAATGAGAAATTAGCCGAGATATGGCAACTCATTACCCAATCCCCAGAGAACTTTAAGGGCGGCACGATATGGAATGTCATCGTGGATATTCACGGTGCGGTGCAGGCTATCGGACTTGCCCTGCTCGTGCTGTTCTTTGTTGTGGGTGTGATGCGTACCTGCGGAAATTTTGCAGAAGTCAAGCGACCAGAGCAGGCTTTGAAGCTGTTTATCCGCTTTGCCATTGCCAAAGGTGCAGTGACCTACGGATTAGAACTGATGATGGCACTGTTTAAGATTGTGCAGGGTATGATTTCCACGATTATGAATGCCGCAGGATTTGGCTCGGCACAGCAGACGGTGTTGCCGCAGGAAATCGTGACAGCCGTTGAAGACTGCGGATTTTTTGAGAGTATCCCGCTATGGGCGGTCACGCTGATAGGCGGACTGTTTATTACGGTGCTGTCATTCATAATGATTATGTCGGTATATGGCAGGTTTTTCAAGCTGTATATCTATACTGCCATAGCACCCGTACCCCTTTCCACTTTTGCTGGAGAGCCGAGCCAAAGCGTCGGCAAGAGCTTCATTAAGAGCTATGCCGCTGTATGCCTTGAAGGTGCGGTTATCGTGCTTGCCTGCATTATCTTTTCCCTATTTGCTTCTTCTCCGCCTGTGGTCAATCCCGATGCGGCGGCGGTTACAATGGTATGGAGCTATATCGGGGAGCTTGTGTTCAATATGCTCGTCCTTGTCGGTGCGGTCAAAATGGCAGACCGTGTTGTAAGAGAAATGATGGGCTTGTAAGGGAGGTGCTATGATTGGAAGTCAAGATAAATAAGGAAATCCGTAATTATACGGAGAGTATGTTTTTTGGACTGTCCCTCAGACAGTTCATTTTTTCTGTCCTTGCCTGCGGCGTGGCGGTGGGTTTGTATTTTCTTCTCCGTCCACGGTTTGGTACGGAAACCCTCAGTTGGGTTTGTATCTTAGGTGCGTTCCCCTTTGCGGCAATGGGATTTATCAAATACAACGGTATGACCGCAGAGCAGTTTGTCTGGGCGTGGATTAAATCGGAATTTCTGATGCCGAAAAAGCTGATGTTCCTGCCAGATAATCTCTATTACGAAACGATGAAGCCGACCATTGAAGCCCATGAAAAAGGGTTGCCGACAGTATGGAAAAAGCAGAAAGGCAGGACACCGAAACCAAAGAAAACGAAAAAGAAAAAAGCGAAACGCAGCAAGGAGGTAAACAATGCTGAGAACTCTTAAAAATCTGTTCAAGCAGGACAGGGAAAAGTTTGTTGTGCCGAAGTCGGTACAGAATGTTATCCCGATTAAGACAATCTGGGATGACGGCATATTCCTTGTCGGCAGGAACAAGTACGCAAAGACCTTTAAATTTGAGGATATAAACTATGCCGTGGCAAGCCGTGAGGATAAGGAAGCAATGTTCCTTGAATACTCGGAGCTTCTTAATTCCCTTGACAGCGGTGCAACCACGAAAATCACTATCAACAACCGTCGCTTGAACAAAGCTGATTTTGAACAGACTATTTTAATCCCAATGGCTGATGACGGTCTGGATAAGTACCGCAAGGAATACAACAAAATGCTTCTGGATAAGGCGACAGGGGCTAATTCCATCGTACAGGATAAGTATGTAACCGTATCTGTCTGCAAGAAGAATATCGAGGAAGCCCGAAACTACTTCGCCCGTGTGGGTGCTGACCTTATCGCCCACTTTAACCGTCTGGGGTCGAAGTGCGTGGAACTGGACGCAGGCGACAAGCTGCGTATCTTCCACGACTTCTACCGTACAGGAGAAGAAACAGCGTTCCACTTCGATATTACCCAGACGATGCGGAAAGGTCACGATTTCAAGGATTTTATCTGCCCTGATACCTTTGAATTTGAGAGCGACTGCTTCAGAATGGGTGACAGATATGGGCGTGTGATTTTTCTCAGAGAGTATGCGGCATATATCAAGGACAGTATGGTTGCGGAGCTTTGTGAGCTGAACAGGAATATGATAGTTATTTGAATTGCAGATTCTAGCACCAGTGATACAGAGATTCCGGTGTTCAGATATATATTCGCAAGTTGCAAGCCGGTTAATAAGGTTTTTGTTAAGCTTGCGCCCGGAAGTGTAGTTGATATCTATGATACTTGCTTCCGGCTGGTCAAATCCAGCATTACGTATCAGTCGTTTTTGGCGATTATTTTTACGATTGCTGTATTCAATGTCCACCAGCATACCAAAGCGATCCTCAAATGGAACTTCTTTAAATGCAGGATCGTCTAGCTGGTTGCGGAATGCATCTGCCATAGTGGTAAGACGCATTTCAATTAATTTATCTATTGTACACAATAATTGTGCATGTTTCTATTATAAAGAATGATGGCTCAATAGTACCAGAAAGGCTGCTCAGTCAAAAACGGAATAGTGGCTCACTCCCACCGGACAGGTGGCTCATTTGGGGCAAGATTATTCAGCACATGTGACATGAATGTCAGACGACCTACCCAAGTAGCTACCATGGTTTTGTTTTCAAACATCGCTGTCCATTCAGAGAACTTGAGATTTGTTGATACTATAACACTTTGTCTTTCTGCCCGGTCAGATATGATCTTGAATAACAGCTCCGACTGGTGAAGATTGAATGTCAAATAGCTGAGCTCGTCAATTATGAAGAGTTCTGATTTGTCCAGCTGACGCTCAAGTTTCATGAGACTCCGGTTATCCTGAGCTTCAATCAGCGAGTTTGCAAGGTTTGCCGCAGTATAAAACTTAACATTCATACCTAGGTTACAGGCCTTGATGCCCAGTGCAATTGACAGATGAGTTTTGCCAGTGCTGGGATTCCCGATCATAATGATGTTTTTGCGCTTTTTTATAAATTCACAGGTTACCATTTATCCGTTGTGTAAGCTCATACTATAATTTACTAAAAATATCCCTTATCTTTCATAAGATATACGTTATCCAATGAAAGGTAAGGGGTTTTTATGTAGGATATTATGTTGAAAAATGAATCATTTTATATTATTTTAGCCATTTGTTATTAGGAGATTCATGTATATAGCTTCTTACTATAGATTGACAGTCTTTGCATATACTGCAATGAATTGGGGACACTACACTTATGAATCCTTTTTTTAATCTAAAGCCAACTGGACTTCCATTTAGCTCCTCAAACATTCGAAATCCGTCTTCAATATTTTCGCTATTACAGTATGGACATTTCATCATTAACTTCTCCTTTTTTTTTGTCATTTTTATTTCCAAGTAATTTTTTTACCCAATATGTAAGAACAACTATTAAAGTAAAGATGCTAATTATTAAAGCGCCAGCATTTTCGGTTATTACGGAATCAGTCATAAAAGCTTTTTTTCCAGAAATAATATCGGGTAAATAAATAAATAATAAAACGAGTCCGCAAGCACCAATTGCTGAAATATTCATTTTTTCTCCAATACTTGAAATACCATCATAACAATCTTTTATAATCATTGAAAAAGCATATATAGCAATTGGAACTCCGACGTTTATTAAAAAAACGGCACCATTGGCAAAGCTGATTCCTATAAATTCGCTTAATATATAGATGATAATATTAATTATTATTTCACTAACAAATGCAGTCTGAAATGACTTCCCTCTCTCTATATATTGTCTTTCGTCATATTGCTTTTTATTCATATTCTATACCTCCAAAAAGTTCATCTAGTGTTTTGTTCAAAATTTTACAGATAGAAAGACATAATTTAATTGTTGGATTATAGTCTCCTTTTTCTATAGCATTCATTGTTTGGCGGGAAACACCAACTGCTTCAGCTAATTGTGCTTGAGTCATATCCATTTCAATTCTTGCAATCTTAAGCTGTATATTTTTCATTACCTACCTCCTTTTATGATAGTATAAAATACGACGCAACAAATGTCAAATATATGCGACAAAATTAAAATAAGTGTTACATCGATATAATGACAACTGGAAAATATGACGATGATGCATGACGATGATGTCTGAAGAGTTTGGCGAACTCGTTGGATTGGGAGCGTTGCATTAAGATGTGACAAGCATAGAGGGATAATTACTTAAAACTCGTACATGAAAGTTAGATATACATCTAATAAATCAATATACAGATGAGAGAGCATTGCGGGTATGCTGAGGGCAGCAACAGCTATGAATATGAGATGATTTATGCCAGCCCATACCCACCTTTTGGAGAGGTGGTTGACTATACAAAAAATGCGGATGGAACGATTACACTTATCGTAGATGGAGTATGGCCGGATTATAATTCTGATCTCGCTTTTCGGAATACGGTTGTGGTTCTGCCATTTGAAGACGGAACTTTCAGATACCTTTCCAATTCTATAGAACAAATTGAGTTGGAACTGCCGCCGATAGCAAGAAAGAAAGGATGATATTATGGCATTAAAGAAAAAAAGCATTCTGCTGATTATGGCATTTCTGATTGGATGCGACCTGTGTGCCTGTGGAAAAGAAGATAGCGTTGTGTGTGAATCTCTTGTGGAAGATACGGAAGAAGTATCTTCCACGGAGGAAACAAAAAGTGCCGAGGAAGAGGCTGCAGAACAATGGGAAAAGGGCTACGACCTTCCAGTAGATGAACAGGAAAGGGAAGAAGCTGAGACTGACTGTAAAAAGCTGATGGAACATTATCTTGATATTTATGAAACTGCAGATAAAGGGATAGCATCCAATGTTGTTTTGGATGATCAAACGGTTCTTGAAATGCAGAAGAAGGTAAAGGACGCAGGATATCCAATTGCTACGATGGTAACGTATTCTAACATGGGGAATTATGAAAGTGTCGATAGTTTTCTTAAAGAATGTATGGAAGGGCAAAGCGGTTCTGTAGTAATTTATGGAATCCACAACGATGGTGGACTGGGCAGAATGAAATTCATTTTTGATGGAACGGATATGTATGTTGTAAGTACAAGAGGAATCTGGAATGCTGACAACGAGCCGGGAATTTCGTACATTTCATATACGAGACTCAAGGAATGGAAATACACGGAAAAAGGATGGTTCTGCTATGAGTTGTGTGTGCCGGAGCCACCGGAAGTCAGTGAAATTGTGGATGGAAGCTGCCTGATTAGAATAAAACCTATGACAGAGGAACAGCGTGAAATGTCTGAACGTTGTGTTCGAGGTCTTGGATATCAGGGAAATAACCTTTTGTGTTCAAACTGGAATATAGAAAATCTGAATGAGTTGGATTATAACGGGATGTTTGAATATCTGTATGGAATGAAATATGGAGAAAAATTTAATCCCGAAGATTATCCCAATGGTATCCCAAAAGAAGAATTCGAAAGTCTGATTATGGAATATCTTCCGATAACGGCAGAGCAGATACGGGATTACGCAGTATTTGATGAGGAAAACCAGACCTATTATTGGGTGCGACTTGGATGCTTTAATTATGCGCCTACCTTCTTTGGGACATCTCTGCCGGAGGTTGTCGACATCAAAGAAAATGAGGATGGGACGGTTACGTTAACGGTGGAGGCAGTTTGCGACATGGTCATTTGCGATGATGCAGTCATTACCCATGAACTTACGGTAAGATTTGCAGAGGAT
>ERZ1034976.110-NODE-110-length-74504-cov-7.421188_pt1 | contig 74504 bp, 72 predicted proteins | sample MGYA00520623_ERZ1034976 | MGnify/ENA primary metagenome ERZ1034976 (study PRJEB33766, sample SAMN09781774) | gut metagenome | biome: gut microbiome | host: Homo sapiens | place: Madagascar | study: EMG produced TPA metagenomics assembly of the PRJNA485056 data set... | reverse complement strand
AGAGCCCGTGCGGCTTTACGGGCTCTCAAAAAGTTAGTTTGCTTTAAAAGTCAGGGACGTGAAAACATCAAACCAGCCCGGCAGTCAGGGTGACGGCATGGTGCTTGCGCAGAAAATCGGCGCTTCGGTGACCGATGCCAAGGAAATCCAGCTTAACCCGACGCTGCTGGTGGGCTCTCCCGTGATTGTCTCCGAAACAGTGCGCGGCGCTGGCGCCGTGTTCGTCAATAAGGAAGGCAAGCGCTTTATCAGCGAACTCACGACGCGCGACGTCACAAGTGCTGCGGTGAGCAAACAGACGGGCGGCGTTGCCTATGAGATTTTCGATCAGAAAGTCAGAGACAAGGTCAAGCAGACGGGCGCGGCCTTTGAGCTCGGTCTTGCCAAGGAAGGCAACACGATCCGCGAACTTGCCGCGGCAGCCGGCATTGATCCGGACAACCTCGAAAAAACAATGACCGACTACAACCGTTATGCTGAAAACGGCAAAGATCCGGAATTTCATCGTCCGGACGGCTTCCCGAAAGTGGACAAGCCCAAGTACTACGCCATTGAAATCACGCCGGCGATCCACTATTACATGGGCGGTGTAACGATTGACGGCAAAACCCGCGTCATCAACACGAAGGGGCAGCCGATCAAAGGACTCTTTGCCGCCGGTGAAGTGACGGGCGGCGTGCACGTCAAGAACCGCTTGGGCGGCAACTTCATTTCCGAAACCATCACGTTCGGGCGGATTGCCGGTATGCAAGCCGTTAAGGCCGTAAAACAGTAATCCTCTCCTCTTGAGGCAAGAGCCGCTGCAGTCGCTGGCTGCGGCGGTTTTTGAGCATCCGGAAAACTTTCTTCTCCTCGCATTGTCCCTGCTTTAATTACGGTGCCGCAGCGCACTTTTCACTGGCTACTGCCTTTGCACACCACTTTCGGACAGTGGAAACAGGAACACGGGTTAATTCGCTGATCTTGCGCCAGGAGACGCCCTCTGCGCGCATTTTCAGAACCTTCTCCCGCAACTCATCGGAATAACGCAGCTGGTTGTCTGCAATCTGAACCCTGAAGCGCCCCTTGCGGTACTCACGCTGCCAGTCCCGGACAGTGTTTTCCGAAAGTTCCAGAATCGACGCCACCTTGGTGTAGCCGTAGCCGTGCTCAAAAAGGTCACGGGCCCAGCGGCGCTTCTTTTCTGAGGCATAAAACGCGGGCTTCTGACGAACCGGCACGCTTTGCCCTGCACCATCCCTGAGTGTCATGTTCATTTGTTTCGCCGAAAACGCTACTGGTAAAAAAGACCCCGCTTCCTCTTTGAGGGAACGGGGCTTGAAAGTTGCCTGACATGGAGTTTTGATGCCGTTTTCTCCCGTCTTTTAAAGGAGAAACGACAGGTAACCGGCTCAAGCAAAACCGGGAGCTTTCTCTGAAGCGTTCGTGTGAACCCCTCAGAGAAAGCGGTAAAGCGTTTGCCCTTGCCGCCATGGCGTTATCCGCTTTAGGCGGCTCGGGCCTCAGTCCGGTTACCCGGACTGAGTTTTTTTCATACCCGTTCGATTAGAACGCGTAGCGGACGTTGACGTTGAACGTGTTGTTCATACGGTCGTCGCTGCCCACGCCGAGCTTGTAGTTGAGACCAAAGCCCCAGGCGCCGTTGGTGGCATTGACGCCCAACGTAGCCTGAACCGGGTTGGAGTCAATCACACGGACCGCGAGGTCGTCAGTGGCGTTCACACCGGTGATGCCGAGTTTGAGGTCAGCATCCTTGTCGCCGAAGGTCGGGACAACCGAGAGATCGAACTTCGGAGCAACCGTCCAGTCGCCCGTCTTGAAGTCACCAGAGACGGTGACACCAACCGGCATCTGGAAGATGTTCTGATCGTCGATTTCGGTCTTGTAACCGGCTTCAAAGCCATCGGTCGACAGAGCCGTGTAGCGGATGCCGATATGGGGCACCAACTTCACAGCGCCGACTTCCGCGAGGACTTCGGTGCGCAGGCCGATCGTGAAGGCATCGGTATCCTGGCTGAACTTCCAAGCCTGGCCGTAACCGTTGGCGGTCACGTCGTTGGAAGCGGTCAGATAACCGATGTCAGCGGACACACCGAGAACGTCAGCAAAGGTCTTGCTGGCGTAGACGGAGAAGCCCACGAGGTCGGAGTCGGTGCTCGCCTTAACCGTGGAGTTCTTGTTGTCCGTGTCAGCCGTACCGATCGTCAGAGCGGCGCCCAAAACGGCGTTGCAGGCGAACTGGTAGTCAACGCCGAGAACACCGGAGTAGATGTCGCTTTCGTAGCCCGCGCCGTCAAAGAGCGACTTGGCTTCGAACATACCGCCGTTGGCGGCAGCCCAAACGTTCACACCGGCAGCACGCTGGGTGAGCAGAGACACACGGTCTGCAACCGTTTCACCCATCTGGTTCACAGCGTCCATCGTCATAGTCTGAACGCCTGTGGTGGCGCCGAGAGAGGCAACGTCCTTAGCGGCAGCCTGGAAGGCAGCAACGCTCGCGTGGTTAGCACCCGTATACAGCCAGTTGTTGAAGGCAACAGACGAAGACGTACCGTTGTTGAGCTTGCCCTTGAACATTTCGTAGGCGGCATCAATACCCGGCAGATCGCCGAATACGTCCTTCACAGCGGCCTTGTCCTTCATGGCAACCGTGATGGATTCAACGTTGGTCGTCTTATCCTGAACCAAGGAAGCAGACATCAGAATGTCGCCGGTAAACTCGGTGTCCTTCAGCTCTTCTGCAATATTCTGGGCCGAATCACCCACCAAGGTGCCGAGAACAACCTTGTCGCCATTACCAATATTGGACAGTGCAAGTGTTGCACCTGCTTCAAAGGTGACGTCCTTAGAGAAGACCTTCGTTGCACCCGTGGTATCCACCTTTGTCCCGTCGACAATCAACATCGACTCTGCATCAAAAGTGACATTCCGGCTGGCATCAGTCGTGGGAGTCTTTTTGCCTGCATAAAGCGCGCCATCAAAGGAAACATGCTTCTTAGCAGCGGCATCGTAGGTCGACACGACAACAGCGGAGGCAACAACATCAGCGTCCTTGTTGAGAATCGTGCCGTCAGCCTGCGGAACGCGTTCACCCAGCGTGTAGCCGGTGGCAGCAAACGCCTTCACAGCGTCTTCAGTCGTTGCACCCGCACCGATACCGACAACAGAGCCCTGCAGCACCTGAACGCTGGCCCCCGTGGTCGCTGCACTATTGACAACGCCGGTCGTAGCCTTATCCAAAGCCAGGGTATGCGTCTTGGGATCAAAGGCCGGGTCAAACTTCACCACGCCCTGCTTCAAGTTATTGATCGTTGCATGTCCGCCGACAGCTTCCGTCGACGACCCCACACTCAACGTATGGGTTGCGGCGGAGAGGTCCAGTACACCGAACGTGGCAGTACCGAGAACGTTGCTCGATGTGGCCAACTTGGTCATACCGGCAGCCGTATAAACACCGGTTGCAGCAACATTCAGGGCGTGAGCATTGACCCAAGCATCAGCTTCAACCTTGTTCTGCGTGACCTTACCCATGGTCATCGCGCCGTCAACGTTCAGCGTTGCCGTGCCGCTAATATTGCCGTTAACCAACAGAGTAGCACCATCAGCAACGTTAACTGCGCCGCTGGCTGCAGCGTTGATTGCAACAATCTTGTCGGCTTCGAGAGCTGCTGTCGAATCAGCATTAACCGTCAGATCACCCGCCTTGACATTGAGTTCTGCACCCACTGCACTCAGCTTAACAGCCGACAGTTTGGCACCGGTACCAGTGGTAGACAGACGACCACCAGTAGAAATCTCCACTGTCTCATCCTTGGTCGTTTTTACGCCATTGGTCTCGCTCGTAAAGGTCACGAGACTGCCGTTGTTGTTCAACGTCAGATCGCCAGTCACGGTGTAACCGCCGCTTGCACCCAATTCAATCGCCTGATATTCACCAGCGAGTTTGTCGGCCTTGGCAATGCCTGTTGTAACGTGCGACTTGGTGTCATTGGAAATCAAACCAGCATAGGCTTTGGCGTTTGCGGCGCTGATCTTTCCATCCGATCCTACGAGCCCATCAACAGTCAGAGCACCAACATCAAGCAAGCCTGTGTAGCCGTCACCCAGTTTAGTACCGAACTTCGTGGCAATATCCCTGATACTCGCATCGCTAACGGTACCTTCAGCACCTGTAAGAACAACCTTACCAGCATTGGACGCGATACCGTTAAAGTGAGCCTCGTCCCGACCTTCAACCTTAGTCGTCCACTTAACAGACTTGTCGGTATTGATCGTCAGACCGACGGCCGTCTTCGTGGTCGTCAGCGTGCCGCCATCTCCTACCGTGAAGTGTTCCTTATTGGTGCCATCAGTCACGAGCTTGTCGGTAACGGTCAGATCACCGCCGACAGTCACAGTGCCCTTCGTCTGATCAAGGGTACCGATCGTGGAAGCAGACTTAGCCTCGAGAATCAGGGAACCAGTGTCACCGAACGACACGGAACCGAAATTCTGTGTGGTGTTGTTGAGCGTTGTCGCGCCGCCGAGAGTTACCTTAAGAGCATTCTCTTCAACGCCCGTGACGGCAAGCTTAGCGCCGTGAGTAAGGGTAAGGGCACCGGACAGCGAAAGGAGATCATTCGGCGTCGTGGCCGTTCTATCAACCTTAGAGTTGTAGCCGGTAATGATGAGAGCAGAACCCTCACCCGTGGCTTCAACAGCAGACAACTGAGCCCATGCACCGGTTGCAGGAGTATTCGCAGCAGTATCCTTCAAAGCTGTCGTAAACGTTGCGCCGTCAGAAAGGGTCAGTTTATCCGTCAGAGTTGCCATGCCTTCATTGACGAAGTTGGCGCCGCTCACGTTAACCACGCCTGCATTGAAGTTTTCAGCAACCACCTGATTATTGAGCTTCTTTTGGTTGGTGAAGTCACCCTGGATATTCAGCTCATCGGTGGCAGTCAGCGTGCCGGCGTTCACGGATTTGCTAGTGATATCTGTAGCGCTGCCCAGTGTCAGAGTACCGTTGTTCGTCACGGTACCAAAAACTGCACCGGAACTCGTATCGGCTGTAGTGACAGAGCCATTTGCCGCAACAGTCAGCGTATCAGCCTTCAGCGAGCCCTTAGTCAGAGTCACCTTACCGAAATCCTGAACATCAAGGCTTTCGGCAGCAACCGTATACTTCGTGGCTTCCCCAGCACCTGCGGCTGCGGGATTAGCAGAATTGATGACAAGTTCACCGAACTTGCTGTTCGTGTTGCTCACGCCCTTAACCGTGACGGTCTTGGCCGTCAGAGTTCCACCGTTCGTAGCCGCACCATCAGCGATCGTGAGCGTGGCTCCCTGAGTTGCAGCCCCCGTCACAGTGATATCGGTGGCCGTGAACTTACCGGTGTTGTCAATCGTCAGGTCAGACGTGGCATCTCCCGTAACGCCAACACTGACCGTGTCATAGGTCACTGCACCGGCGTTGGTGATCTTATTGCCCGCACCGGCAGCCGTGACGGCTTTACCGGTCAGAACACCGTCAGCCTTCACATCGACAGAGGCGGCATTGCTCTTACCCTTGAGAACCAGGTTGTCAACAGCAGCCGTTGTCTTTTCAGTACCGGCGGGGGCATTACCAACAGCAAGAACACCGGCCCCTTCAAAGGTCATCGTGCCGACCTTGGTGGTAGCCTGTTTCTCGACAGCGATACCCTTGCCGTACACAGTGACGGTATCAGCCGTCAGAGCGCTGTCCTTACCGACAACTTTCACATCACCGATAAATTTTTCAGTAAATTTGACGTCCTTGATCGTATCAGCATCAGTAGCGGCTGCAATCAGGACATTCTTACCGGTGAAAACAGAACCGATCGTGGCGACATCGGTAGCGCCTGATCCAACGGTAACTGTAAGCGTACCGGCCTGCGTGGTGTAGTCGGAATTCAGAGCGACAGAAGAACCGGCAAGTTCAAGTGCGCCTTCGTTCGTGATCGCGACATCAGCGAGCGTCAGAGCCGCCTCAGACTTAATTTGGGCATTTGCACCGGCAGCAACAACGACCTTGGTCTGCTGTGCTGATGTAGCAAACTGACCTGTACCCTGTGCTGTTCCCAGAGTCAGAGCATTATTGGAAGTCAGGCCAGACGTACCCTTGACAGTCTCTGCCGTCTTGGTGCCGGTATTGGCATTGAAATTCAGCGTAACGCCACCGATAGCCTCCTGCCCCGCATAAGTGTACGTGGCATTATTGGCTGTCGCACCGCTGTCATTGGCCGTAAAGTTGATTGTACCGGCTTCGAGGCGATCACCCGTAGCAGATTCAGACGACTTATCCGTGGCAATGATGTCGAGCGTACCGTTGCCAACCATCTGCAGCTTCGTGCTCGTGCCATAAGTCTGATGGGTTCCGTCAAGCTTATTGGCAGGGGTCTTTTCCGTCGTAGACGTATAAACCTCAGTAAACACATTATTCGAGGTTGCTGTTGCAGCAGCACCCTCGATCTTGCTGGTAATGACAGCCGAAGAGCCATCGCCAATAAAGGCTTCGGCAGCCGGTGTGGGAGTAGCCATTGCACTGCCAGCGAGCATCGCAGCAGCGGCTGCTGCGATCACCGTCTTTGTGCCCTTGGCCTGAATCGAAGAAGTCGCTTCGTTCACAACCATCAGCGCGGAACGCGCCTTGGAGAAGACGACCTTAAAAGATTTGTTCATTTACAAAACTCCGAAAATTTTCGTTTTTCTGCACGCATCTTTCGGACGCATGCACCCCCGCCTATCGAGGCGGTACATCCGCAGAATAAGAATTTCTGCGTTTGTCTACAGGGGGGGGGTATTCCCTTATACTTTTCGGCGTTTTTTGCTAAAGTAATTTATTTTTTGTTGTTCTTTTACAACGTTTTGAGTTTTTCTGCCGGATTTTCCCCCGGAAACGTGACCGGTTTTTCGTCAAAAATGAAATAAAGTTGTCTAAGAACGGAAACGGCGCGGTTTTACCCGCGCCGTCTTCGATAAACAGATGTCAGAGTGACGTGCTTTACGCCCGCTGCTACGTGTTACATCACCGATATTTAAAACACTCGACCTCAGTGCCCAGCAAGCTTTGCCGCACCCTCTCCGGCCATGCGACCGAAAGCCAGGCACTGCGACAAAATGCCGCCGCCGTGATAGTCCATATAGTAGAGGTTCACGGTTTCGCCCGCCGCATACAGTCCGCGCATCACGTCACCCTCCTGCGCGGTGACGCGGGCCTTGGTGTCGATGGTAAGCCCCCCGTAAACCATGGTGATGGAAGGAGTCAGCGGGTAAAAAGCGTAGAGCCTGCCCTTCATGTCGAGCTTGGCCGCCAGATGGGCTTTCGGAGGCACGGCTTCAGGCGCCGTACCGTCTGCCCTCACCTTGGCGTTAAAGGACTCCACTGTCTCCTTTAAAACCCCCCGCCGGGACGCCGAGCTTATCGGCCAGATCGTCGATTCCGTCTGCGGTAACAAGACCGCCGCCCGCCTTTTCAAAGAGCGTCATCGACATACCGATACGCTTTTCCGCCTGCCGCGTCTTTTCATCAAATATGAGCGCCACCTGCTGCTGAGAGTCGTCGATCTTGACCCGGTAAGGCTTTTTACGCCAGTACAAAGCCGATTCTTCGGGCTTCCAGATGAGTTCCCGATTATCTGTTCCGGAAATACCGTTGAGCCCACGCTTCCAGGACTTGAACCGCGGCTTTCCGCCTTTGCGGAAAATGCAGCCCTCCAGAGCCTGCCAGACCGTTTTCCCGATTTCCTGGGCTTCATGCGCTCCGATCAGGGGCGTCTTGGAGCCGATGCGGTGATTGTTGGCAATGGTTCTCAGACCGTTAAGAGTCAGACCGAACTTCTTCTGCAACCGGGCCAATTCACGCCTTCTTTTATCAGTTAACGACCACGGCGGCTGCCATCCGCGCCAATTCCAATCAGATGTTGACCGACAACGAGTGTCAGCTCTTTGCGGGGTTTTCTGACCGTGCCGAGCGCGTACACCGTCATGTTGAAGCCCTGAGGGAATACGTTATGCAGATCCGCGAAATGTATCAGCTGCAGATTCAGCTCAAACAAGCCGCCGCCATGCGGATCCTTGCGGTCGTCTCCGTCATCTTTCTGCCCCTGACGCTACTTGTCGGATGGTACGACATGAACTTTGAATTTATGCCGGAACTGCACTGGCCCTGGGCTTATCCGGCGATTTGCCTTACTGCCGCCGCCATCATCATCGGAGAGCTCCTTTATTTCCGTAAAAAGGGCCTTTTGTAAGGCTTTTTGACCGCATCCGGCTTTTGGGCACCAAGGCTTAACGCGGTATACTTTTCAATTCGTTTATTCCCGCGGAAATTCCGCACATTTTCACGAAAAGGCAAGGCGCCCATGCGCGACACCTATTCTCCTCAGGAAATTGAAGCCGAAGTCCAGGCCCGCTGGGTCAAGGACGACGTCTACCGTGCAAAAGAGCACGCCAAAGACAAAAACGGCAAGGAAAAACCCAAGTACTACGTCTGCTCCATGCTGCCCTATCCTTCAGGGAAGCTGCACATGGGCCACGTGCGCAACTACACCTTAAACGACGTCCTCTACCGTTACCGCCGCATGAAGGGCTTTAACGTGATGACCCCCATGGGCTGGGACTCGTTCGGGCTGCCGGCAGAAAACGCCGCTTTGAGCAAAAAGGTCGCGCCCGCGGAGTGGACCTACCGCAACATCGCCGACATGAAGGAACAGATGCGGCCCCTGGGGCTTGCGTTTGACTGGTCGCGCGAAGTGACGACCTGCCGTCCTGAGTACTACCGCTGGAACCAGTGGATGTTTCTCAAGATGCTCGAAAAGGGCATTGCCTACCGCAAGACCCAGATTGTGAACTGGGATCCGGTGGATAAGACGGTTCTCGCCAACGAACAGGTAATCGACGGCTGCGGCTGGCGCTCGGGCGCAAAGGTTGAAAAGCGTGAAATCCCGGGTTACTACTTGGGCATCACCCAATACGCCCAGGAACTTCTGGATGATCTCAAGCAGCTTGACGGCTGGCCCGAACAGGTGCGCCGCATGCAGGAGCACTGGATCGGCAAGAGTATCGGCGTGAACTTTGCCTTTCCCTACGAAATCGACGGGGAAAAGAAGGAACTTCGAGTGTACACGACCCGTGCCGACACGGTGATGGGTGTGACCTTTGTGGCGATCGCCGCTGAGCATCCCCTCGCGAAGCGCCTTGCACAGGGTAAGCCTGAGCTTGAGGCCTTCATCGCTGAATGCGCCAAGGGCTCGGTCTCTGAAGCCGACATGGCCACTATGGAAAAGAAGGGTGTCCCCACGGGCTTTTACGTCACGCATCCCTTAAACGGCCGCAAGGTTGAAGTCTGGATCGGCAACTACGTTCTCATGAGCTACGGCGAGGGCGCCGTCATGGGCGTGCCCGCACACGACGAACGCGACTTTGCGTTCGCAAAGAAGTTCGGCATTCCGATCATTCAGGTCTGCGCCGTTGAAGGTAAGGAATTCTCGACGGATGCCTGGCAGGACTGGTACGGCGACAAGACGCTTAACCCTTACTGCATCAACTCCGGCAAGTACGACGGGCTTCACATTCATGAAGCGATCGACGCGATTGCCGCGGATTTGAAAGCGATGGGGCTCGGCGACAAGCAGACACAGTTCCGTCTGCGCGACTGGGGTATTTCCCGTCAGCGCTACTGGGGTACGCCCATTCCCATCATCAACTGCCCGCACTGCGGCCCGGTTCCGGTGCCTGAAAAGGATCTGCCGGTGATTCTGCCGGAAAACCTGATTCCGGACGGCTCGGGCAATCCTTTGAATAAGTGCGAAGCGTTTCTCAACGTCAAGTGCCCGAAGTGCGGCGCGGATGCCAAGCGTGAAACCGACACGATGGATACGTTCGTCGACAGCTCCTGGTACTACATGCGCTACTGCTCTCCGGACGCCGACAAGGCCATGGTCGATGAACGCAACGACTACTGGTCTCCGATGGATCAGTACATCGGCGGCATTGAGCACGCGGTGCTGCACCTGTTGTACGCGCGCTTCTGGACCAAGGTGATGCGCGATCTGGGGCTCGTTAAGTATGACGAACCCTTTAAGCGCCTCTTTACCCAGGGCATGCTTACCGCCGAATGCTTCTACCGTGAGCTTCCCGACGGTCACAAGCGCTGGTACTACCCCTATGAAATCAACGTCGAATACGACGAAAAGGGACGTCCGAGCAAGGTGACGGCCAAAGACGACGGCCTGCCCGTTGTCTCCGGCGGCATCGAGAAGATGAGTAAGAGCAAGAACAACGTCGTGGAACCGCGCTACATCATCAAGCAGTTCGGCGCCGATACGGCCCGCACCTTCGTGATGTTTGCCGGTCCCCCCGATCAGTCCGCCGCGTGGTCCAATTCCGGCGCCGAAGGCACGTACCGCTTCCTGCGGCGTCTCTGGAACTGGGGTTACGCGCACCGCGCCGACCTGATCGGCAGGAAGGCTGCTCCCGACTACTCGGCTGCCGCCAAGTCCGTCAAAGACTTCCGCCGTGATGTCTACACGACGCTCAAGCAGGCTGAGAGCGATTTTGACCGCATGCAGTACAACACCGTTGTTTCTGCCGCGATGAAGATGCTCAACAGCATTGACGCCTTTAAGCCCGAGGACGAGCTCGGCAAGGCCGCGCTTGAGGAATGCGCGTCGCTTCTGCTGCGTGTTCTTTATCCGCTTGCGCCCCACATCACCACCGCGATGTGGACGGAACTCGGATTTGACAAGGCCTTTGAGTGCGAACTGATCGACGCTCCGTGGCCCGTCATCGACGAAAAGGCGCTTGTGGCTGATGAGTTAAAACTCGTGGTGCAGGTGAACGGGAAACTGCGCGGCCAGATTCTGGTTCCGGCTGACGCCGACCGCACCGCGATTGAAGCCGCGGCACTTGCCAACCCCGACGTCAAACGCTTCGTGGGTGAAGCCACGGTACGCAAGGTGATTGTGGTGCCCGGTAAGCTCGTCAACGTCGTCGCGAAATAACCCGGACTTTTACCGGTGAGCAAAACGGCCTTCGGGCCGTTTTGCTTTTTCAGGCCCGCTGCCGGCACAGTTGCCGTATTAACGCAACCGTCACACAACGCGTAGCCGTGCGTTTCAGCGGTGTTTATAGTTCGAAAAACTTTCTCCGCCAACCGGAATTGTCAGCCATGCTCGAGTTCGGAATCGTTAACTTTTGGGTTTATGTGCTGGGCGCATTTGCCGTCATCATCGCGCCCGGCCCCAATTCGCTCTTTGTCCTTAAAACTGCCGTCACCGAAGGACGCCGCCCGGCGCTTGCCGGCGCGCTCGCAGTTCTCGTGGGAGATTCCGTCCTCATCACCTGTTCCTTTGTGGGTGTGGCGGCCATGCTTGCGGCGCACCCTGACCTCTTTATGTGGGTGAGAACGGCGGGCGGACTCTACCTTGCCTGGCTCGGCTTCAAGATTCTCTACAGTGTCTACGGAAAAAAGAAGACGGCAGCCGGAAAAGACCGGGAAACTGTCAGAAACAGTGCGGAAAAACGCAGTGCCGGCGCCTTCAAGGCCTTCCGCACGGCGCTCATCCTGAGTCTCACCAACCCCAAGGCCATTCTCTTTTTTGTCGCGTTTTTCGTGCAGTTCATTGATCCGGCGTTTGAGGCCAAGTGGATCCCCTACCTGATTCTTGCGGCCGTGCTGCAGTTTTTCAGCATCTCGTGGCTTCTTTTTCTCACGACGCTCGGCGCGGATGCCTTAAGAGCGGTTGCCCGGTTTCCGGCCATGGCCAAGCTCGGCAACACCGCCATCGGAGGCCTCTTTCTTCTGTTTGCCGGGAAACTCGTTCTGGACTAAAGAAAAACCCGGCCATGGCTGTACCAAAACCGGGATCAGAGTATTCATCTTTCCAAAAAAGAATTACTGATTCTGAAGATACTCCGCCTGCAGCCTGCCCATCCGCAGGCGCATGAGATTGATGCGGCAGGCGGTTTCAGCGTGTCCGGCACCGGCCCCCGACCCGTAAGAAGCGGACGTCCAATCGCATTCAGCCTTTAAGTAGGCGTTAAACGCTTTGTTGGCGACGTCAAAGGCTTTGGCTGCCGCCTTTTTCTTTTCGGCGCGGTCAACGCTGCGGGCAACGCCCATCACCTTGTCGACAACCGCCGTGTACTGCTTCGTAACAGACGCGAGTTCTTCTCTGAGGCACTCGCCGTAAGCAACCTGGGTGCCCGCCTTACTGTAGCAGGCCGCCACCGGATCATCAGGATCCGCGGCAAAAGCGCCTGCAGCGAGCGCGATGAGCATCACACCTGTTAAAAGGCTGCGCATTGGGTCAAACCTCCGCAAAAAATGTCTTGTACACAAAAAAGCCGGCTCCGGTCATGAGAAGAGACCCGAAAAGGTGGGTTCCGGCGTGAAGAAATGCCCGCATCCAGTCACCCGCCATCAGCATCGAAACGTTTTCCATCGAAAACGTGGAAAACGTGGTGAGTCCGCCCAAAAGTCCCGTCACGACAAAAAGCCGCACGGCCGGATGCACCCCCGGGTGCTGCACAAAAAAGGCCGTGAGAAGCCCGATCACAAAGGCTCCGACGAGGTTACAGATGAGTGTCCCCGCGGGCATCACGTCCCAGACCTTGTTAAACCCATAGGAAAGTGCCCATCTGAGGCTTGCGCCCACAGCAGCGCCCGAAGCCACCGCCGCAAGTACCAAAAACAGATTACCGTCACGGGTTTCAAACATTTTTTATTTTTTCCAGCGGTCGCGGGCCGCATCGTCGCTTTCACGCGCATCCACCCAACGGGCCGTTCCGTCGGTGAGTGTTTCTTTCTTCCAGAAAGGTGCCTCGGTCTTGAGCCAGTCCATGATGAATTCCGCCGCCTCAAAAGCTTCACGGCGGTGAGCCGAACTCACGATCACAAGGACAATGTTGTCGCCGGGCAAAAGTTTTCCCACGCGGTGAATCACGGTGACCGACTCAACCGCCGACCACCGGCTTCGGGCATCATGAACAATGCCTCTGACGGCATTTTCGGTCATCGCCGGGTAATGCTCGAGTTCCATGGAGCGGATCCCCGCTCCGCGCACAATGCCGATGAAACTCACGAGCGCCCCGGCCCCGGGCGAAGCGGCCTTCACGGCCTCACTTTCTTTTTCCGCCGAAAAGTCTTCCGTGCGGACTTCGACTTTGACTGTCAACCTAACCTCCGGTCACAGGCGGGAAAAACGCAACTTCATCGCCCTCGGCCACCGCAGCATCGTCTCCGGCCATGGTGCCGTTTACGGCCGCGCGGATGCGCTTAACCGTGGCAAAAGCCTCGTTGTGTTCAGAATCTTTGGCCGCAAGCCAGGCACGCAGCTCCCCTGCCGTTTTCACGTCTGCAGGAACTTCAACGGTTTCTTCGTCACGGTTTAATGCTTCACGCAAAAGCGCGAAATACTTCAGTTTAATCTGCACGGTTTTCTCTCTTAAATAAACAGATCGCGGAACGGATAGTAGGACACAAAGTCCCCTTCGGCGACGCTCGTGCCAGCCGGAATATCGGCCAGTCCGTCAGCCCAGGCGCAGCTCGTGAGAATCTGCGAATTCTGCGTGGGGTAAAGGTCAAGCCCCCCCTTGGCGTTACGGCGCACGCGCACAAATTCCTGCCGCTCGCCTTTCTTTGTCCAGGCAAAGTCAGCCCGCACCGAAAGGGGCTGCGCCTCGACGTGCTTCATACCCTGACAGCGCAGGATAAAGGGACGCGCAAGCATCAGAAACGTCACGAAGACCGAAACGGGGTTGCCCGGCAAACCGATAAAAGGCACGCCCTTTACTTCACCGAGCGCCACGGGCTTACCCGGCTTTAATGACACCCGCCACATGTCAATGCGTCCAAGCGCCTTCACAGCCGATTTGATGTGGTCTTCTTCGCCGACGCTCATCCCGCCCGAGGTGATGATGATATCGGCGGTGTCAGCGGCCTTACTTAAGGCTTCCTTGGTTTTTTCAAAGGAATCAGTGACGCCCGCAAGGTCGTAAACCTCGCAGTTAAGGCCCTTTAAGAGCGCCCTTAACGTGTAGCGGTTGGAGTTATAAATGCCGCCGGGAGGAAGCGCTTCACCGGGCATCGTAAGTTCGCTGCCGGAGAAAAAGACCGCGACTTTGAGGGGTTTATACACGGTCACGAAGGCCGCGCCCACGCTGGCAATCAGCCCCAGAATGCCGGGTGTTAATTTCTCGCCCGCGTGAGCCACTGTCTGCCCCTGATCCACGTCACCGGCTTTTTTGCGGACCCACGCGCCTGCCGGCGCGGGGCGCGTAAAGACGACGACCCCGGACTCAGCCGTGACGTCTTCCTGCGGCACCACGCAGTCTGCGCCCGCGGGCATCGGAGCCCCGGTGAAAATCCGTGCGCAGGTTCCGGGCGCGAGTTCCGTGCCGGTCGTGCCCGCGGCGATGCGCTGGGAGACGGAAAGACGCACGGGAGCACCTTCTGACGCAGCTGCAATGTCGGCGGCACGCAGCGCATAACCGTCCATCTGGGAGTTATCCCAGGGCGGCACGCAGATGGTGCTCACAACGTCCTCTGCGAGAATCCTGCCTTCACCGTAGAGCGTCGGAATGGTCTCAGTCTCTTTTTTGGGTTTTGCCGCCGCAATAAATTCCTGCAGCGCTTCCTTATACGTGATCACTGTCGGCCTTTAAGGTAATGATGAAGTTGGCAACAGCGCCGGGGCTGTTGATGTCAAGCCGCGTGATGCCTTCGGGGAGCACCAGCGTTTCGTCGTCGGTTGCGACCGCGACCACCCCTTCTTCGAGCGCAAAAGGCTCAGCCTCCGGGCGGTTGCGCCAGACAAGAATCCGCGGGATCGAAGCGTCCGCCTTAAACCCCTCCACCATCACGATGTCGGCGGGCTCAAGGCGCTTTAACAGTTCTGAAAGCGGCACCTCAGCCTCGGGGGTCTCCTTCATCAGAGCCCAGCGGTCTTTGCCTGCGAGAATTACTTCGTTCGCACCGGCCTTGCGAAAGCGCCAGCTGTCTTTGCCCGGCTGGTCAATGTCGGTGTCGTGATGCGTGCTTTTAACAGCGGAGACGCGGCGCCCGCGGCTTACGAGCCGCGCCACCACTTTTTCCATCAGTGTGGTCTTGCCGGTTCCTGACTGTCCGATAAATCCTACGGCAAACATAGTGTGGTTCCTCATGGAGGTTGGAGTGTGCTGCGGCGGTCCTCTTTTCATGCCGTCCGAAAACCCGTCCGAAAACACCCGATAGCCGCAACAGTTTACCGCAGAGGCGCGGTGCCTCCCCCTATAATAAAGGATTCGGATACCACTTCACCGGGCCCGTCCGTTGATGGGCCCTGACTCGCGTTATGACCGTTTCCCGCCGTACTCTTTTAGCAACCTTGATTGCCCTTTCTGCCGCGGGCTGCGGATTCCGGATGAAGGGGCGCTTTGATGCGCCCTTTGACACGCTTTACATTGCGCTTGAACGCAACACGCCGCTTTACGCGGAACTCGCCCGACAGCTTAAGGCGGGGAGCTCCGTAACCCTGACGGACTCAGCCCAAGGAGCCGATGCCGTCTTTACGCTTGTCAATAAAACACAGTCCCGCGACATTCTCTCGCTCAACTTTCGGGGTGACGTTGCCGAAAATGAGCTCACGCTCACGATGACCTTTAGGATCACCACGCCCGACGGACGCGACTTTGTGCCGGAAACTACGCTGACGACCTCCCGGACCGTCACCTACAGTGAGCGCGAATACTTAAGCCGCCAGAACGAAGAAGCGCTCTTATTTGCCGAGATGCAGTCCGATCTCGTAAGCCTCATTCTGCGGCGCATTGAAGCCGCCAAACCTGCGGCCGCTCCCGAGGCCTCATAAACACCATGCGCTTTAAGGAACTGGCCGGAAAACTCACGGGTGAGCCCGCAAAACTGTGGCTTGTCACCGGAGAAGAGCCGCTTTTGATGATCGAGGCCGCGGACATGATCCGCGCGGCCGCCAAAAAAGCGGGCTACGGCGAGCGGCAGATTTTGAACGGCCAGGCCAACTGGGACTGGTCTCAGGTGCGCGAAGCCTGCACCTCGATGAGCCTTTTTGCCGAAAAGCGCATTGTGGAGCTGAGGCTTGCCTCCTTCCGGGTGGGTACAAAAGGCGCTGAAGCGCTCACGGCCCTTGCGTCCGCCCCCCTTGAAGACACCATCGTCATCGTCTCGATGCCCTCGGACTGGACGGTGAAAAAACTCGCCTGGTACAAAAAGCTCTCAGCGGCCGCACAGGTTGTGGAATGCGCCGCGGTGACCGTGAAAGAGTTGCCCCTGTGGTTTCGTGAGCGCCTTGCGCGGCACGAATTAAGTGCCGACGGCGACGCCGTGAACCTTCTGACCGAGCGCTGTGAAGGAAACCTTCTTGCGGCGGCGCAGGAAGTTCTCAAACTCGCGTACCAATACCCCAAGGGCACGCGTATTACCGCCGAAATGATTGAACGTGCGGTGGGCGACGTGGCGCGTTTTGACATTGAAAATCTGATTTCCGCGACCTTCACGGGTGACGCCGCCAAGGCCTTGAGAATCGTCGAAAACCTCAAGGCCGAGGGAGAGGCCATGCCCGCCATTGTCTGGCAGTTTACGGATGAAACCCGCGCAGCGCTTTTAACCCGTACCTACATGGATCAGGGCGAAAACGTCCGTGACGCCATGATGCACGCAGGTGTCAGGGGATTTGACAAAACCGCGCGTATTCAAAGTGTCGTCAACCGCAACAATGCCCGGCGTCTTGAAGCCGCGCTCACGCTTTGCGCGGATCTTGACCGGCTTGGCAAGGGCCTTAAAGTCAAAGACCGCGACAGCGATGTGTGGCTCGAACTCGCGTCACTTGCTGCCTTTCTCGCACATTAATTTTTTTGAGAATCTGCCATGAGCGAACTTGATCCCCGTGAACTGATGGAAACGATCGGCCGCAAGGCGAGGGCCGCCTCGCGCGACATGGCGCGTGCCGCCACGGCGCAGAAAAACGAAGCTCTGAAGCTTCTTGCTCTGGCGCTCACGGAACACAAAGACCGCATTTTTGCCGCAAACGCCCTTGATGTGAAACGCGCCGGGGCTGCCGGCCTTCCCGCGCCTTTTGTTGACCGTCTCACGATCACGGAGAAAGTGCTTGAGACGATGGCGGACGGCTGCCGGCAGATTGCCTCCCTTGCCGATCCAGCAGGCACCATCGAAAGCGTGAAGCCTCAGGAAAGCGGCATCGGCGTGGGCCGCATGCGCGTTCCTTTGGGGGTTGTGGGAATCATTTATGAAGCGCGCCCCAATGTGACGGTGGACGCAGCGGCCCTTGCCTTAAAGGCCGGCAACGCCGTCATTTTGCGCGGGGGCTCGGAAGCCTTTGAAACCAACAAAGTCCTTGCCGGACTTATTGCTGAGGCGCTTTCCGCCGTGAAACTCAATCCTGACAGCGTGCAGGTTGCGCCCACCACGGACCGTGCCTTTGTGGGTGAACTCATCAAGGCGGTGAAGTACGTTGACGTCATTATTCCGAGGGGCGGCAAGTCTCTCATTGCCCGACTTGAAGCCGAAGCCCGTGTGCCGATGATCCGGCACCTGGACGGCATCTGCCACACCTATGTGGACGCAGAAGCCGATACTGACTTGGCGCTCACGGTGTGCGACAACGCCAAGACGCAGCGCTACTCGCCCTGTAACGCCATGGAAACGCTTTTAGTGCATGAAAAGCAGGCAGCGGTGTTTCTGCCGCGCATTGCCCGCATCTGGCAGGAAAAGGACGTTGAGATGCGCTGCGACAATCCGTCTTATGAAATTCTCACCCAGGCCGGTTTTACCGTTAAAAAAGCAACTGAAGACGACTGGGACACCGAATACAACGCCCCGATTATTTCAATTGCGGTCGTGCCTTCTTTTGAAGCGGCCGTGAGCCACATCGAAACGCACGGCTCACACCACACCGATGCGATCATCACCACAAACCACATGACCGCAGAGCGTTTTCTGCGGGAAGTCGATTCCGGCAGCGTCATGGTGAACTGCTCCACGCGCCTTGCGGACGGCTACGTTTACGGGCTTGGCGCCGAAATCGGAATCAGCACCGGAAAACTTCATGCCCGCGGCCCCGTGGGGCTTGAGGGCCTTACAAGTCTTAAATATGTTGTTTACGGGCACGGCGAGTGCCGCCGTTAAACGAAAGGTATTGTTATGGCAAAACCACTGTCTTTTTACGCCGTCTGTCCCCTAGGGCTTGAAGAGTATCTTGCAGAAGAACTCAAAGATGCCGGCGGCACGAACCTCAAACTCGAGCGCGGCGGCATTGTCTTTGAGGCTGATATGGTCTGCGCGATGCGCGCCTGCCTCACGTCCCGCATCGCAAGCCGCATTCTGATGCGTCTCGGTGTTTCCGACTACCGCGACGAAGAAGACATCTACAACTTCGCGTGCCGCACCAAGTGGGAAAACTGGTTTACGGCGGATCAGACCTTCCGCGTGGATGTGAACGCCCGCCGCAGTCCCCTCACGTCGCTCGACTTCACGCTTTTACGCATCAAGGACGGCATCTGCGACCGGTTTGTGCACTTCTTTAACCGCAGACCCGACGTGGAACGCGTCACGCCCGACATCCGCATCTTTGCCTACGTGAGCGAGCGCTACTGCATCTTTTATCTCGATTTGTGCGGCGAGGCGCTCTTTAAGCGCGGCTGGCGGCGTGATAAGGGCGAAGCCCCCTTAAAGGAAAACATGGCTGCGGGGCTGCTGAAAATCGCGGGCTGGACGCCTGAGATGCCGTTAACCGATCCCTTCTGCGGCTCGGGCACTGTTGCGATTGAAGCCGCTCTCACGGCAACCAACACGGCCCCAGGTCTGAACCGCCGTTTCCTTTTTGAAAACTGGGTGAACTTTGATAAGGACGCCTGGCAGGAACTCAAGGACGACGCCAAGGCGGCCGTCAACCGTCACGCGACTGTCAAAATTGCCGCCAGCGACATTTCAACGATTGTGGTCGGAAAGGCCCGTGAAAACGCAGAGCGCGCGGGACTTGCCGCCATGCTCGAAGACGGGCGGCTTACCTTTACGCAGTGCGATGCCCGCGCCGTGACTCCGTGCGCGGATCACGGTCTGGTGATTGCCAATCCTCCGTACGGCGAACAGTCCAACCCCAAGAGCGCATCGGTTGCCGCCATGATGAAGGACGTCTCGGACAACTTAAAGCACAACTTTGCCGGGTGGACTGCGTGGCTTTTAACCAGCGACAGGCAGCTGCCGCGTCAGATGCGGCTTTCCGAATCCCGGAAAGTGCCGCTTTATAACGGCCCCTTGGAATGCCGCTTCTTCCGGTTTGATCTCGTCGCCGGCAGTTACCGCAAGGCCTGAAGCCTCTGTCAGCGTTGAAAAGCCCGGATCCGACCGCTCCGGGCTTTTTTCGCGACTTGCAGGAGTCAGCCCGGATTGATAGAATTGCGCCCTTCAAACGCCTCGATGTCCCCATCGTCTAGAGGCCTAGGACATGACCCTCTCACGGTTAGAACTGGGGTTCGAATCCCCATGGGGACGCCACTACATTAAGCCGCCTAGTGCGGCTTTTTTGTTGCCTTCCCCCGCTATCCCTTGTCTTTACTGGCTTCCCGCTTATTGCACCATTACGCATGATTGTGCAAAACGGTGAATTATTTGGATTCTTCGGGCATATGTGTGGGTAGTTAGTCCCCCGATTTTGGGCAACGAGAGCCTGTTAACAAATACGGAGAGAGCCCCGGTAATCGCGTAGCGAAATACCGAGCACGGCCGCAGGCCTCGCGTGCATAATGAAGCGCCGTTACCTTGTTGATGGGAAGTTCAAGAACCTCAAGGACAGGGAAGCCAAGCCCGTTGCGCAGACGCAGACGGCTCAGAATCCCTACGACGACATTCCGATTGCGGGCAATCCGTTCTAACCATTTTCGTGACGCCACGAAAATGATCGTAGCCCTCAGCGAAAGCCGGGGGCTTTTTAGGCCATCACGGGAGTTCGATCAACTTGAATTCTTTTCTTCCTCTTAAAGAATTCAAATCTTTCGAAGTTGCGCAAAAATAAATCCTATTCGCAATAATGTCCGCAGCTCGAATTAAAGCTAGGCTCTTTGAATCGCAAAAATGCAACTCTACACTTTGAAGATTTGGGAAAATTGGCTCGTGGAAGACGCTCCACTTCCAGTTGAACGTCCCAATCTTAAACTCTTGCTCCAACGCTTCTCTGAGCTCATAACGGCCATCTGTCGCAGTCGCATGCTCATCCGCATAAAATCGGATTTTGCTAACGTTGTGAGGATCGATCACTCCCGCCTTGATCAAGGCCTCAAATTTTCTTTTGGCTGCAATCTTGAATGCGTAATCAAGATATCGTTGCTTTGTCTTCTTATTGTTAAAAATGTTGGGATTCACACGATTTTGGTGAATGACAACGCCGAACTTGTGACGGAGAAAACTTCTCTCCCCGTCATCTGCAACAGACCGTCAGTTTATTTAATTAACTGATTTAAATAGAGAAAATAAGGCACCGGCGAACGATACAAAGGTATACGCAGAGCACCTTTAAGAATGCGTTTCGGGTGGAAAAGCGCCCAGCAGAAACAATTCGTTACCTTCACTTAGTAAAGACTTAGGCCGCATCTAGGTGTCGGCTAATTCCGGCTCCATAAACTGCGAAGCACAAAGAAAGACACAGCACCGCTGAGTCTTGAAACGAAACCGAAAAAGCCAAGCCTTAATAAGGAAACACAAAAATGACCAACATGAAGACCCTTGCTTTCGCTGCCGCTGCTCTCTCCGTTTTCTCGATCGGCGCCGCCCAGGCTCAGTTTGTGGGCCAGAGCCAGCCCGTGACGACCGTCAAGCAGGTTTTGGACAACGGCCGCGACGACCAGATGGTGGTGCTTGAAGGCAACCTCATCAACCAGGTCCGCAACGACAAGTACACGCTGCGTGATGCAACCGGCACGATCGTCGTGGAAATTGATGACCGCATCTTTGCCGGCCAGCGCGTCGACAGCAACACAAAGGTGCGCGTTGAAGGCGAAATCGACACGGAAATCATGAAGCCCAACGAAGTCGAAGCCCACCGCCTCACCGTGATCCGCTAACCGGATACGCTTCTTAAAATCCTGCCGAAGTATTCCGGTCGCGAATACTTCGGCTTTGTCCGTATTTTGCAGCCACCCAACCTTCTGAGTCCGCCATGCACATACTTCTTGTTGAAGACGATCCGATGATCGGTGAAGCCGTCCGCGAAGCCCTCACGGACGAGGGTTACGATGTTCTCTGGGCCAAAAGCGGCTGGGAAGCGGGCGGCATGCTTGCGGCGGGAACCTTTGACGTTGTGTTTCTTGATCTGGGGCTGCCCGGCCGCGACGGGATGGCGCTTTTGCGGGACCTGCGGACCAAGGATACGGCAACGCCGGTTTTGGTGATGACCGCCCGCGACGCGCTTGAAGACCGGTTAGCCGGGCTTGACGCGGGCGCCGACGACTACGTTTTAAAACCCTTTCACATGAGTGAGCTTCTTGCGCGCATGCGGGCGGTGCTGCGCCGCAAAGCCCCGGCGCCCGAGGATACACAGGCTGCCGCAGAACTTACCAACGGCATCGTGACCCTGCGGCTTGACACCAAAACCGCGACCGTCACGGGCCCGGCCGGAAAAGAAGAAACCGCGCTTTCCAAAAAAGAGTTTGAGCTTCTGGAAGCGCTTTTGACGCGCCCGGGGACCATTCTCTCGCGCCAGGCTCTTGAAGAGCGCCTCTACCCGGACGAAACACCTGAAAGCAACGCCCTGGAATTTATTCTCTACGGCCTGAGAAAAAAGCTCGGCGCAGGCGTCATCCGCAACATCCGGGGCCTTGGCTGGATGGTGCAGAAAGGGGAAGCCGCGTGAAAAGCACGCTTTTTGAAAAAAATTCTCTCATCCGGCGCTCTCTTTTGTGGTGCAGCGCCACGCTCGCGGTCTTTCTCGTCGTTGCCTGCACGGTGAGTTTTTTTGCCGCCTGGGAGCGTGCCGAAGACGAACAGGACCACACCCTCAAACAGGTTGTGGGGCTCATTTCCCGCGACGTCGTTGCAGGCCGCATGGATATGGGGGAAGTCCTTCCGCCCGAACCCGTCGGCGGCTTTTACGGCCCGGGCGCCTCGGGCTACGACCCGTCAAAGCCCTCCATTGCCGCACTCACGATGGATGACGATGACTTTGAAGACCGCTATGAAGCCGATGACGACAACGGTAACGCCGTGCTTGTGGCCGGGCAACCCGTAACGGTGCGGCTTCTACACGGCAGGGGCCGCGCCTTAACGACCACCTTTACCCGAACCTATGAAGACGGCGCGCACACCGCTGAACTTTTCGGTCAGCCCTACCGCATCTACTTCAGAACGCTTTCCGACGGCACGCACGTTGCCGCCGCGCAAAATCTTGAAGAGCGTAACGAAACGGTGCTTTTCACAGCCCTTGTCTCCACGGCGCCCCTTCTGATGCTTGCGCCCGTGATGCTTCTCATACTGGGTTTTGTGCTCTGGAAGAGCCTGAGACCCTTAAAAACCTTTGCACAGGGAATCAACGCCCGCAAGCCCGAAGACCTCTCTGAAATCAGGACGGAAGGCATTCCGCAGGAGATAAAACCCTCGGTTGAAGCCATGAACCGGCTTCTGGCCCGCGTGCAGGCGCTCCGGGAACGCGAAGCGCGCTTTACCGCGGACGCCGCGCACGAATTAAGAAGTCCGATGACGGCGCTCTCGCTGCAGGCCGAGCGCCTTGCCGCCTGCAAAATGAGTAAAGACGTCAGAGACCGCGTCACATCGCTGCAAAACGGCATTAGCCGCGCAACCGACCTCATTACGCAGCTTCTGGCCCTGAAACGCGCTCAGGCTGCAGACGGCACCCAGTCCGCTGCACCCGCGCGTGCCGGGTGCCTTACGGTGATTGCCTCGGTGATGGAGGAGCTTTACTGGGCAGCCGATGAAAAGTCAATTGACTTTGAGGCCGAAGGCCTTGACACACCGGGCGCGGACAAACTCACAGCGGCCGTCGGGGAGAGCGACCTCTTTACGATGGTGCGCAACCTCGTTCAGAACGCCGTCAAGTACACGCCTGAAAACGGCACGGTCAAAGTAAGCGTCACAGATGCTGCCGACTGCATCCGCATCTGCGTGGCCGACAGCGGCCCGGGGGTTGCGCCCGAAGAGCGCGGGCGGATTTTCGATCCTTTCTACCGGATTTTGGGCAGCAAAGAAACGGGCACCGGCCTCGGGCTTTCCATCGTGAAGACCATCGCTCAGAGAACCAGCACCGAAATCAGTCTTGACTGGACCGATGCTGTGAAAAAGACCGGCCTCACGGTAACGCTCACACTGAAAAAAGCGCTTTAGGCGGCGCGGGCAAAACGCGTGAGAAGCCTGCCCGCAATCCGGGTCACAAATCCCGCGGGAAGAAGCCTGATGAGCCCGACACAAAGGCGGTTGAGGGCACCGTCAATCACAACGGGTTTTCCGGAACGCAAAGCTTTCCAGCCGGTTAAAGCCGCCTCGCGGGCTGAACGCGCGATGATGTCTGAGCCCGCTGAGGGCGCCACACCCGCGGCATCGGCAAAGTGCGTGAGCGTATAGCCCGGGCAAAGCGCCGTCACAGTGACGCCCGTACTCTTGAGTTCTTCGGCAAGCGCCCGGGAAAAGGAAAGCACATAGGACTTTGTGGCCGCATAGGCCGCTAGTTTCGGGCACGCCGCAAAGGCTGCAACCGAAGCCACATTGAGAATCCGGCCGTTGCCGGCCTCACGCATCGCGTGCGCGGCCAGCATTGAAAGCACGGTAAGCGCTTCCACGTTAAGTCCCATCATACGGGTGACCCGCTCAAGGTTATCCGCGTCAGCCGCATCGGTGTAGACGCCAAAGCCTGCGTTGTTAACCAAAATCTCAGGCGTGATGCCTTTCTCCTGCGCATATGCCCAAAGCATTTGAGCAGCTTTTGCGCTACTCAAATCCATGGGGAAAAACAGAACCTCCGGGCTTCCTGCCCGCCTGAATTCATCGGCAGCCGACCTTAAGCGTTCGCCGCTGCGGGAAGCGACAATCAGAGAAAATCCGTCCGCTGCGGCCAGAAGCGCAAGCTCCCGGCCGATACCTGATGTCGCTCCCGTTACGATGCACCACTTCGCCACAATTAATCCTCAACAGCAAACTGAACCTTTGAAGCCACCGCCGTCATGCGGCGAAATTCAAGCACCTCACCCTTGGGGTTAGGTGCAACACGCTCAAGAATAACGACGCAGCTGCCTTCAAGAAAACCGTAACCCACGAGGTCTCCTTGGGCAAACGAGGCGCGCAGCACGTCACTGCAGGAGGCAATCTTCTGACAGAACTCCGATTCGAAGTAAGCGTACATCGACTGCCTGGGATCAAGTCTTTCAATCTTTTCGCGGACCTCCTCACCGAAGCAGCGGGGATTCAAAAACATCTCGTCGAGAATGATGAGTTCACCGTTGCTTTTAAGAAGCCGCTTAATCTTCCAGACATGATCAGTGCCAGGAGCGAGCTCGAGCACTTCGGCAATTTCAGGCTCTGCGGGCACTCTGACAACCGCAAGCACCTCATGATCAAACGCATAAAAGTTACCGTCACGGTCCTGGAAACGCTCAAAGCGGTTCACCAGACCGTGCAAGATGATTATTACTCGCGGCGCGCGTGTATTGTCCCAATTTGCATTTTTATCCTGCAAATCATTGTTTTAAAACAAGAAACACTCAAAAAACGCCCGAAAATTCTGATTTGCACCAGGCACGCGCGCACAAGCGCCAAAGCGCGTGCAAACCGCTAAGATTCGCGGCTTCGTTCTGTCTTTTCCTTTGTGTGTCTTCCCATGGCAGTCCCCGGCGAACGCAAGCCCATTGACTCCTCCGCAGTCCTTACCACCGTTGTTTTGTGCGCCCTCTGGGGGCTGCAGCAGACGGCGATCAAGGCCGCTGCCGGCGAAATCAGCCCCATGCTTCAGGTGGCGCTGAGATCCGGCATTGCGGCGCTTTTGGTGCTTCTTGCGGTGCGTTTCGTCATTAAGGATCCCTGGAACCCGGCAGTGCGCTTTGCCGACTGCCTTAAGGTCGGGATCGGCTTTACGCTCGAATTTTTCTTTGTCTCCGAGGGCCTGCGCTTTACGAGTGCCGCCCACATGTCTGTGCTTCTGTATACGGCGCCCCTTTTTGCCGCCGTGGGTCTTTCGCTGAAACTGCCGGAAGAGCGGTTAAGCCCGTTGCAGTGGCTGGGCGTACTCATTGCGTTTACCGGCATTGCCGTCGCGTTTCTGGTGCCGGCACTTACCGGTGACCAACCGCGCTCTTCCGGTGATCTTTGGTGGCTCGGAGACCTTCTGGGGTTGGGTTCCGGCATTTCCTGGGGACTGACCACCTACTTCATGCGCACCACGACGATGAACACGGCCGCGCCCTCACAGATGCTTTTCTGGCAGCTTCTTGCGGCGTTTGTTTTTCTCCTCACCACGGCGCTTTGCACCGGACAGACGACCTTTTCTCCGGCACTCACCGGCTGGTCGAGTTTTCTCTTTCAGACCTTCATCGTCTCATTTGCGAGTTACCTCGTCTGGTGCCGGCTGCTGAGAACCTACCTTGCGGCACGCTTGGGCGTCCTTGTTTTTGCAACACCGCTTTTCGGGGTTTTGTTCGGCGTCCTTATTCTCGGGGAAGAAGTCGGATGGCCCTTTGTCACGGGGTCGGTGTGCGTTCTTGCCGGGATCATCCTGGTGCAGGGGTCGCTTAAATTTTTCAGGCGCCGGCACTGAGCCGCAACAGCACCTGCGGCGACGGATTTCAAAGACTTTTTTGCATGATTGTTTGTGTCAACACAACACTCGGCGCAATAAAATCCAAACGAACCCGCTTTTTTATTTCCGTTTGGCCCTGAGTCAGGTATAACTTCATCAAGTGGGGAGCTTTCTCCCTGTTGCCCGGCTTATCGGCTTACTATCAGGCAACGCTTACAAAGGCCGAGAACCTGAGGCTGAAGATGATTCTTGTAAAGGATACAAGCCTATGAAAATCCTCGTTCCCATTGACGGCAGTTCCTACAGTGAGAACTCGCTCGCGTTTGTCGCTTCCCGTGCGACACTCTTGGGTGCCGCGACTGAAATCGAACTTCTGGTCGTTTTGGATCCCCTGCCCGCCCGCGCCGCGCGTCTGGTGAGCAAGGACTCCCTGATGCGCTACTACGAAGACGAAGCCGAAAAGATCTTTAAGCCCGCCCGCAAATATCTGAAGGCCCAGGGTATCGAAGTCACCGAAGCCTTTATCGTGGGTGATCCCGCGGAAAAGATCGCCGAGGAAGCCTCGCGCCTTCCGGCTGACCTCATCATCATGGGTTCGCGCGGCCGCACGGCGCTTGCGGGCCTCTTCCTGGGCTCTGTCACCAACGGCGTTCTTGCCCGCACCAAGAATCCTCTGCTGATTCTTCGCAACAAACCCGCTCCGGAAGCCGACGCCATGCGTGTGGGTATCTGCGTGGACGGCTCCAAATTCGGTACCGCGGCCGTCAAATACGCGCTGCGTCACAAGGAACTCTTCGGTAAGGGCGCTTCCTTCTACCTCATCAACGTCACCAGCGACTACGCCGGTGCCGTGATGCCGGATATGGCCGGTATGGCTCTGCCCGCGCTTTCCGAATCTGAAGTCATTGAACTGCAGAAGAAGGAATTTGACGAAAGCATTGAACCCGTGCGTCCGCTTTTAGCCAAAGCCGGCGTTGCCCCGAAGGAAATCTGCCTTGTGGGCAACCCCGGTGACGAAATTGCGGCGTTTGCAAAGAAACGCAAGCTCGACGTTGTCGTGATGGGCAGCCACGGATACGGGCGCTTCAAGTCCGCCGTGATGGGCTCCACCGCCACGCGTGTGGCCGCTCAGGGTGATGTGCCGATCCTGCTGATCCGTCACTGATCTCACTTTAACAGGCGGACGTCTATCCTCACGCCCGCCTGAAATTAACGCAGCCGACTGCATTGCGGGCCCCTCCCTTAGCCCGGTGCGGTCGGTTTTCTTTTTGCCGGTTTTGCCGCATGCTTGCCTGTGTTTTTCTCTACACACTGTCCCTGCATCTGAGTTTTTCGATGATGCGTCTGACGCTGAGCCTTGATGCGCTTAATCACGGTGCAGGCGGCACCGAGGTCGGCATCCTCATCGGGCTCATCTCGCTTTGCCCGATGCTTGCGGCACTCAAATACGGCCGCTGGGTCGATGCCGTGGGTCCGAGAAAACCGGTCTGTTTCGGCGCGCTCTGTATTTTCTGTGCGGCGCTCATTCCGTCTCTGGCCGCAGCCGACACTTTCGGTCTCATTCCCCTTTACTGCTGTGCGCTGGTGAGCGGCCTCGGATCCATGTCCGTGCAGCTTGTGGGCCAGGAATTGACCGGCTACACGGCCTCTCCCAAACAGCGTGCCGTTGCGTTTTCCTGGCTTGCGATGGTCTATTCAGCCTCTGGCCTCATGGCTCCGGTCGTTTCCGGAGAAGTCATCGACCGGCTCGGAGCGCACTACTCCTACATAACGAGCCTTGCGCTTGCCGTAGCCGGTATCGGTATCGTGCTTTTCACACTCAGAAAACTGCCGCGGCACTGGGAAGCAGATGCCCCGAAAAAAACAGCCAATCCCGTTCAGAAGAAGGTCAGTGAGTTACTCGCAATTTCCGACGTACGGGTCATTCTCATCATCAACGCACTCGTTTCGATGGCCTACGACCTGCAGAACTTCATGTTCCCCTTCTACGGGCATGCAATCGGCCTGTCGGCAGCCGAAATCGGATGGCTGATCGGAGTCTTTTATGCCGCCACCTTCATCGTGCGCTTTTTCATAGCCTTTATTGCCAAACACGTCTCGGAGTGGCAGTTTTTAACGGGCACAATGCTTTTGGGGGGCGCTGCCTACTTTGCCTTTCCCTTCTTTGAAACGCTCACTCCGCTTTTTGTCGTGGCCTTTGTGCTGGGGCTCGGGCTCGGAGCGAGTCAGCCCAATGTGATGAGTCTGCTCCACAGCGTTGTCCCCAAGGGCCGTGTGGGGGAGGCCCTCGGCGTTCGCGTCACGATTTTGATGGGCTGTCACGTGTTTCTGCCGCCTGCCTTCGGCGTGCTCTCAGCCACCGTGGGTGTGTTTTCCATCTTTGCCTCAATGGCGGCTCTGATGGGCTGCGCAGGTCTCTGGCTCTCCGCGAAAAAATGCCGCACACAAAAACCCGAAAAACAGGCATAAGCATTTTGCTTAAGAGAGACAACCTGTACCGATTCGTCTACACCTTCAATGCGAAAAAAGTCCGTTTTCGGCAACAAAACCCCAAGACTTTTGTCTTAAACCAAACTTGAGACAAATATTTTTCAATTCTTGGGCTTTTTTTCAGGCCGTCGGGGGCTGAGTCAATACAATCAATTGCAAGCAGGTCCTGAAAGTTCTGCTTACAAATCCGACACACCCCGTCGGTCTTGCAGCTACGGCGCTCGGGCCTGTCCGATTCCAGTTTGACAGTTAAAAACAAAGGAGCTCTTTATGGCTTCCAAAAAGAAAATCGGCCTGGCATGGCAGATGTTTATCGGCCTGATTCTAGGTGTGATCGTCGGCGCTTTGGTCGACACACAGTTCGCCCAGACGTATCTGCAGCCCTTGGGTACGTTGTTCATCCGTCTGATCCGCATGGTGGTTGTGCCCTTGGTGATCGCAACGCTGATCGCCGGTGCCGCCAACATTTCTGACGTCAGCAAACTCGGCCGTGTTGCCGTGAAGATCCTGATCTGCTACGCGGGCTTTACCGCCGTCGCAGTGATGTGCGGTCTTCTGTTTGCACAGTGGATTGACCCGGGTGTCGGTCTGAGTCTGACGACCGAAGGTCTCAAGGCCAAGGCCGTGACGGCGCCTCCGCTTGTTGAAACGCTTTTGAACATCGTCCCGATCAACCCCATGGAAGCCTTCAGTAAGGGCGCCATGCTGCAGATCATCTTCTTTGCGATCATGTTCGGCTTCGGTCTTGCCGCCTTGGGCGAAAACGGCCGGCCGCTCATCACGGTCTTTGACCTCATCGGCCAGACGATGATTCGTGTGACCAACATGGTGATGACCTACGCCCCGATCGGTGTGTTCGGTTTGATCGCCTTTACGGTCTCGCGTCACGGGCTTGCGGTGCTGCTTCCGCTCGGAAAGCTCATCCTCGCCTCGTTCCTTGCAACGGTTGTGTTCGTCTTCGTGATCCTGATTCCCTGCGTGAGAATCTTCGCCGGCGTCAAGGTCATCCCGTTTCTCAAGGGTATTGCGGAACCCTGGCTCATCGCCTTTACGACCTGCTCGTCTGCGGCAGCACTGCCCGCAAACATCGTTGCAGCCCGCCGCCTGGGTACGACAAAAGCCATTTCGTACTTCTCGATTCCTCTGGGCAATACGATCAACATGGCCGGTACCGCCGTTTACATGGGCGTGTGCTCGATCTTTGCCGCGCAGGTCTTTGGTATTGACCTCTCGATGACCGACCAGGTCACCATCGTGCTGATGGGCGTTCTTGCCGCTGTCGGTACGGCCGGTGTGCCGGGCGCTGGCCTCATCATGACGACGGTTGTCTTCACGCAGGTCGGCATTCCGCTCGAAGCCGTGGCCCTTATCGCCGGTATTGACCGTATTCTCGATATGATCCGTACGTCCATTAACGTGGTGGGCGACGTGGGTTCGGCACTGATCGTCACGAACTGGGAACACCAGATGCATGCCGATAAGCTCGACCCGATGGAAGGCCAGGAAATCAAGACGGCCTGATATCCGATCCGCTTTAAACGCAAAGGGCTTTGCTCAAAAAGGGCAAAGCCCTTTTTCTTTGTCCTGACACCTCTCGTTTTTTCAATACCGGCAGGAAAAAAACATTTTCGGCTTGACGTCAGCCAGCGGTTCCGGCTGACGGAGATTAAAGGAGTCTTATAACTTAAATACTATTTTTAAATAAAAGATTATTTTCGTAATCCTATGATAATTTTCCGCTTCGCAGGACGATTAAGCCGAAAGAAAAAGCGGACAAAATCGCCTCAACACATTTCAAAAACCAAAAAGAACCGGTAGGAGAATCATGGGAGTTGGTATTGATTTCTGACTGCAGCTGGCTGTGCTGCTTGCCTGTTTGTTTTTTGCCGCGCCGCGCGGCGGTATGACGCTCGGCATGATGGGCGGCATCGGCCTGGTGGTCTTTGTCTTCGGCTTCGGATTAACGCCCGGAAAGCCACCGGTTGACGTCATTCTCACAATTATGGCCGTGGTGTGCGCGGGCAGCGCCCTGCAGGCTGCGGGCGGTCTTGACTGCCTGCTGCAGATTGCCGAAAAACTTCTGCGCCGTCATCCGAAATCGATCTGCTACGTTGCCCCCTACATCTGCTGGTTCCTGACGGTGCTGTGCGGAACAGGGCACGTCGTCTACACGATGCTTCCGATTATTTATGACGTTGCCATTAAGAACAACATTCGTCCTGAACGCCCGATGGCAGCCTCAACGATTGCCGCTCAGATGGGCATCATCTGCAGCCCGGCGGCCGTTGCCTCCGTCACGATCATTGCCTTGCTTGAAGGCCGCACGGTGGGCGGTGAGCTCTTCGGCTTCCCTCAGCTTTTTGCTATCGTAATTCCTGCCGCCATCGTCGGCATTTTCCTCATCGGCACCTTCTCGCTTTTCCGCGGCAAGGATCTCGACAAAGATGAAAAGTTCCAGAAACTGATTGCTGATCCTGAACAGAAGAAGTACGTCTACGGCGAATCGACCACGCTGATCGGCAAAAAATTCACCAAGCAGCAGTGGGCAAGCCTCTTTATCTTCATCGCGATCGTTGCTCTTGTGGCGGTTTTAGGCTCGGTTCCCGAACTGCGGCCCATGGTCGGCAAGAAGCGCCTCTCGATGACGCTCGTGATTCAGATGTTCATGCTTTTGGCCGGCATCCTGATGGTTCTGTTCTGCAATGCCCGTCAGATCAACAAAACCAATGTCTTTAATGCGGGCATGGTGGCCATTGTCTCCGTCTACGGCGTGGCCTGGATGGCCGAAACAATGTTCGGTGCTCACCTCAATGAGCTCAAAGGCAGTCTCACCGGCCTCATTCAGGAGCACCCCTGGACCTTCGGCATCGCCCTGCTTCTTGTTTCCAAACTGGTAAATTCGCAGGCTGCCGCCATCGTGACCCTGGTGCCCACCGCAATTGCCATCGGCACGCCTCCGGGCATCATCGTGGCGATGATTTCCGCCTGCTACGGCTACTACATTCTGCCGACATATCCGTCAGATCTGGCTGCCATCACGTTTGACCGTTCGGGTACAACCCACATCGGTAAGTTCGTGATCAACCACTCATTCATTGCGCCGGGGCTTATCGGTGTGATCTCGGCTGTGATCACCGGTTACTGTCTGGGTATGGTCTACGGCTACATCTGAGAACCTGAATTAATCTTTTCCTCTGGCTGGTGAGGCCTGTAATAAGGCGGATCCAACCGTTTCGGGACCGGCCTCAAAACCGGTCCCGCTTTTTTCCATAATGCTCAGAGGGGGGAAAAAATCCCGCCGGGCTCAGTGCCTTGGGCGGGACTTTTTCTTAACGGCCGATTCTGAACAACTAGCCGTAGACTTCCTTCTGCAGCTTTTTCAATGCTTCCGGATTTTCTTCCAGAAACTTTGCCATATCTTCGGTGTGTTCCACAGACAGAATTCCGGGCCAGCCGCCGCTGAGCAGTTCCTTAATGCGCTGCATGCCGAGATTGCGGCTGTCGGTGAGCTCTTCACCGAGAAGCGGTTTAATGCGGTCGTGAATAATGAGGCTTTTAGGGGAGTTTTCCGCCTTATCGCGCTCCACCATCGCCATGAGTTCCTTAATCCACTGCACTCCGTGCATCATGATCGGCCTCTCCCTTAAGAAGTTATTCTGCGGATGACACCATCGTACTCTCTGGCTTGAACACAGACTGTAAATAGTGCTTAGCCGACAAGTCTCACGGCAAAAGCACTGCAGATTAACGGAATTTCTGCGCAATCGCCCGACCAGTCACCATGGCACGGACAACAGCCTCTTGCGCATGTGGCCAGTCTGCGCACAGCAAACCGACGAACTCTTCTTCAGCGGTCCCGAGGTCAATTTCCCGCGCCGCTTCAATCGCCGCTTCGCCCGCGATGAATTCCGGGAGCGTAAAGCGCGCGAGCCCCCAGCCGTAAGGTTTCCCGCTTTTGGTACGTTTGTACTCAAAGTCGGCAATCACAACCCGGCAGTGCATCTGAAGGCGCGTCAGCGTTGTCTCAAGCCCGGAAACCGATCCGAATTCCTCCGCATAAAGTTCCTTGAGTTCAAGACTTAAGACCGGGTCACCCGGGGAGAGCTGCTCAAGCACCCAGGCTTCCCGGGCGGCCGCCTTGGGGTTTGCTGTCTCCGGAATCAGCGCGCGCCTTAAAGCCGCGAACTTCGGGAATTCATCCCGGAATACAAAGCCCGCTTTTTTGTCGAAAAACTTTCCGTACAGACATTCGCCGGTGCGGATCACGGGTCCCTTCCACTCCCAGGGTCCCGGAATATCGGTAAACCAAAGCTCTGAGGGCGTCATGTCCTCAACGGACCAGCCTGCCACCGGATTTCTGAAAAAAGGCAGAAACCGGAAGTGTTCCACGGCTTCGATGAGCGCCTCGGAATCCGTGAGACTGCGGCTTATTTTCTTCGCGTTATGCTTAACCATCTTGCGTACCGTCCTTTTTTCGACGCGTATCGGTTATTTTATGTCTAGTCAACACTTAGAGCAGCCGGCAACATGGCGCGGCTTTCAAAGCCTCATCACAGACCTCTCGGACGCCAATATGGCCCGGGAACTCGCGCACCTCGCGCAGTCAGACTTCCGCGCCCGCTTCCGCTTAAACGCCAAAGACCGGGAAGCGGCGCAGACAAAAGGCGACGCCCTTTTGCGGCAGCACGCGCTTGAGATCATCACCAACGCCTTGCCCCCGCCCAAATCGCCAACGACGGACATCAGACGCCGATGAAGGGGCATCCCGTCTTTACCGCCCAGCACGCCACGGCCTGCTGCTGCCGCACCTGTCTCATGAAGTGGCACGGCATTACGCCCGGACACGCGCTCACGGATGCTGAAAAAGCTTTCGCAATCGAACTCATCATCGCCTGGATCAGAGCCGATCTTGCCAAACCCGCTAAGCCCGAGCGCTCCAAAAAGACGAAAAAGGATGTCTCGCCGCAGCCAGAGCTCTTCTGACCGGGCACAAAAAAAAGCCGGACTTTCTGCAAAGACCGGCTTTACCCGCACTTAACGCGTTACCTGCGGCAGCACCGGGGGCTTCACCTTCGGCTTGATTTTCGTGGGATCGGCGTACTTTTCACCCATACGGATCAGAAAGTTTTCAACGCCCGCGCCCGTCCAGTCGGCGTAACCCCGCAAAAAGCCCACGAGGTTACCCTTGCCGTCAAAGAAATAAGCCGTCGGGACCACATCACTCGGAATGATGCGGAAAATAGACTTTTCCGGATCAAGCCACGTCTCAAAACCACGGAACTTATTTTCTTCGAGGAAATCCTTCACGTCGGTCCCCGGTTCATCGATACTCACCGAATAAAAGCGCACCTTGCTCTTGGGGTCGTGATTAAACTTTTTCTGCAGTTCGGTAATCAAAGGAATCGAGCGCAGGCACGGATCGCACCAGCTCGCCCACATATCGAGAATCAAGAGTTTCCCCTTGTAGTCACTGATGGCGTGCTTTTTACCGTCCATGCCTTCAAATGACAGGTTTTCCGCCGGGTGCGCTCCCGCAAGTTCCTTAAAGTCGGTAAACGCAAGCGGCCGGTTTTTGAGCTGATTACCGGTGGAATAGACCGGCGCATCAAAGATAGAAGCCTGTGCCGCACCGATTGCCAAAACACCTGCCAGTGCAATCCAAAGTTTCTTCATAGTGTTCCTCAGGGTCTTTGTTTGTTATTCATTCGTCTGACGACGCCTTTTAAAGCGCCAGAAGGCAGCAGCGCCCGCGGCGGCAAAAAGTACCCAGGGTGCCGCCCATAAAAGAGCCGTGCCGCCCGTTAAAGCCGGGTCGTAGCGGATCTGTTCACCGTAGCGAGCCGTGAAAAACGCGAGGATTTCTTCCCGGGTTTTGCCTTCGGCAAGCTGCTTATAGATTTCGGCCTTCAGTTCCCCGGCAATCGAGCTTTCGCTTTCAAAAAGCGTGTAGTTGGCGCTTGCCGGATCTCTGAGTTCCTTGGAAATCGCAATGGCAAGGTTTCGCCTTTGTCTGCCGGTGTCTTCGGCCCGTGCCGTCATGCACGCGAAAATTCCAGCCGCAAGCACTGTCCGTCGTTTCACTTTTGAGTCTCCTTACGGCGCCGTCCGATATACGCCAGGGGCAGCGAGAGAAGCATCAGAAGCGCCCCCGCCCAAAGCCAGCTCACCAGGGGCTTGATGCTGATTCTCACCAGGTATTCGCCGTTACCGAGTTCGTTACCGAGCGACACATAAATGTCGCGCCAGAGGCCGTGCCGGATCCCTGCCGCCGTCATTTCCATGCCGTTAGTCGTGAAGGTCTGACGCTGGGGCCGCAAGGTAAACTGCACCTCTTCTTTCTCATTCATCACAAGTATCTGCGCTTCTTTTGCGCGGTAGCTGCGGGTGACGACGTCCTTTGTTTCATCGTAGACAAAGATAAGGTCGGCAATGGGTTTTCCGAGCCCCGGCCCCATTCTCAGAAGGTTTTCCGTTTCGTAGTTTGAGGTCCCGGTGGCCCCCGCCATGCTCACCGCAAGCCCTAGATGCGCAATAACGGCAGCAGCGCTGATGCTGCGTTTTGCTGCGGCCCCGAGGGCGGTAGATGCCACCCAGAAGGCCCCTGCAAACCCGAGCACCGTAAGAACCAGGTCTGAGGGCTTAAAAAGGGCGGCGATTGCCGCAGCTGCCGCCAGTGAAAGAACAGCCGCACAGACAGAGAACAGGCGCGGAAGTTTTGCCGCCTGCACCACGCCGATCAAAACGGCCGCGGCAATCGTCATCGGGGCAAAAAAGGCGTTGAAGTAAGGCGCCCCCACGGATATTTTTCCGAGCGCGAAGAGGTCATAAATCAGGGGATAAAGCGTGCCGATCAAGACGCTTGCGGCTGCCGCAATCGTAAGATAAATCCCGGCGGTCACCGTAAAGTAAAAGACGCCGCCCGGGCTGCCTTGAGCCTCTGCCTCATGTTTCGTGAGCCCTTCAATACGTGCGGCATACAGCACAAAAGCAGGCACCAGAAGCACCACGCTCAGAATCAGGAGTGCCGCACCGCGCGCGGGATCGGCGGCAAAGGCATGCACCGACTGAACGATGCCGGAACGGACCATAAAGGAGCCGAAAAGACAGAGCGCAAAGGAAATGAGCGCGAGGAAAACCGTAAGCCGGAATGTCCCGGTTTTCTGAAGAACAAAGGCGTGCAGCATCGCCGTGGTCACAAGCCACGGAATAAAGGACGCATTTTCAACGGGATCCCAGAACCACCAGCCGCCCCAGCCGAGTTCGGTGTAGGCCCACCAGCTGCCCAAAGCGTTGCCTGCGGTGAGAAACGCCCAGGTCACAAAGACAAGCCCTCTGAGGAAACGGCGTCTTGCCGCATCAGCCGAGCCCGTCATCAGAAGCGCCGCCACCACGGCAAACACAATCGTGAGGCCCGCGTATCCTGCAAACAGAAGCGGCGGATGCACGATCATCCCGACGTCCTGCAAAATGGGATTGAGGTCTCTGCCTTCTTTGGGAACGAGCGGCAGAAGCCGCGCAAAAGGGTTTGAAGTAAACAGCGAAAAAAGAGAAAAAGCCGCGAGCACCGCAGAGCTCACCGCCGCGGTTGCGGCTTTCAAAAGGGCGTCTTTGGGCGCGCAAAAAAGTGCCGTTGCCGCAGCCGCCGCAATCATGTCAATCCACAGCAGAAACGACCCTTCGTGACTGCCCCAGAAGGCGGCAAACTTATAGACAGGAGCAAGCGCACTGTTGGAATTCTGCGCAACGTAGGCAACCGAAAAATCATCGGTGAGAAAGCTCACCGTCAGGCAGATGCTTGCCGCAAAAAAAGAGATCACGGCCGAGGTGAGCCCTGCCCGCCAAAAGTCACGGGCAAAGACATTGCCTTTGGCAACACCGTAAAAACAAAAGACGGCCGTGACAAGCGCTGCCGCTGCCGCCGCCGTCAGAAAAAAGAGACCAAGCTCAGGAATCACCGTGTTTCTCCTGCTGCGGCAAGGCTTACGGCCTGCGCGCAAAACGAGCCTTCATTGTGCCCGAAAAGTCCTTCTGCGGCCTTAACACACGTCATTTCTCAGGCTCCTTGCGCGCCCCGGCCTCAGGCCTGACGGCCAGCGCCGCGTAGTCGGTAATCCCCTTGCCGCTGTCAATTGCCAGGCCTGCGGCGATTCTTCTGAGCAGAAACACCACGGGGCTGTCCATCAAAAAGCGCGCTTCCGGATAGAGCCAAAAGAGGCGGTCCAGGGAATCATTGGGCTGGTACGGGGCATCGGCCACACCGTCCCCGTCCAGATCCCAGACGCTGCCCGCACCCCAGTAGTTGCCGCGTCCGTTATCGCTCCAGGTAAGGGGGCTCTTCCCGATATAGCGCACCTGTGTGCGGTTGTCGTCGATGACGTTTCCGAGCACGGTGCTCCCCTCGCCCCCCAGGGCAATGTCAATACCGATGTCGCTTGTCTCAAAGCGGTTGCTGAGAATCCGGTTGACGCCCGCGCCGTAGATAAAAAGGCCCTTACCTTCCGTATTGAGGGCACTTTTGGCCCGCGGGTTGTGCGTGCGTGTCACGGTGTTGTTTTCAACGAGGCACCCGTTGCTTTCATTTAAAAGAATCCCGAACTCCACGGCACGGTCCGTGACGTTGCCGGTAACAACGGAATTTCTGGAACTCATCACCGCAACGCCCCCGATCACGGCTTCGCTTTTGTTTCCCAGCGCCCTGTCGTTTTTGGTGTACATAAAATGCACACCGTACTGCAGGCCCGCAAAGTCATTGTCATTGACCGTGCAGCCGTCGGTGCTTTCCAGGTAAACGCCGTCACGCGTGTAGCGCATGGTGTTGCCGCGGATCACGGCGCCCCCGGTGCTTTTTACGTACACCCCGTCGCCGCGGTCAAGGACGTGTTCGCTCTTTTCGCCCGTGATCACTGAATTCTGAACCGTAAGGCGTGAGACCCCTTCGGCATACACGCCGAACCCGGGGCCTGTGACCGTAACGCCCGTAATCGTGATGTCGTGAGCAAACTTACGGATATGAATACCCGCGTCCTGCGAGAGGATTTCGCGCCCGAACCCGGTGACCGTAAGCCCCGTGAGCTTCACGTCAGAGGCAAGAATCTTAATGGTGCTCCCGGTGCCGCGTCCTCGGATTTCAGCGCCCGTTTCCGCGCGGATATCGACGCTTTTGGCTATCACCCAGGGGCCTTTGTAAACGCCCTTACTAAGGTAGAGGCACCCCCCGCGGGGGACAGAGGAAAGCGCCCGGGAAAGCGCTGTTTCCGGTGTTATGACGGTGCAGACCGTGCCGTCTGCGGCGGTAATTACCGGCGCACTTTGAGCGGACGCCAAGACCGGCAGCATGAGTAACACCGCCGATGCCGCCGCCCGTTTGAGTTTTGCCGGAAAGACCACTGCCGCACCCGAAAAATGATTTGAAAAAGGTACAAAAAAGGCGCCTTTGCACAAACACACTGCACAACCGGCGCCTTACCCGCGTTTCCGCCGTACACCGGAATCTTCCGAGTGTACGGCAAAAACAGTTCTGACACGATGCTCTAGAGCACGAATGTCTGACCGGCGTAGAGGATGAACACACGCAGGCACATCATGCCGCAGATGCTCGCCAGAGCGCCCAGACAGAAGGCACCGGCCGATTTTCCGAAGCTCGCGATCAAGGGCAGGACAAAGCCCACACCGATCACGCCGCACCAGAAAAGCGTGGCCCACGTTCCGGTCGTGAAGGCCGCAGCCGCAAGCTGCTGACCTTCGTTGCCGAGCACCATCGCCATCGCGATCATGAAGATGCAGAAAAGTTCTGCGGCCATGATCGGATATTCGGCGCGGTGTAGCACGTGCATATCGCAGCCTTCATGCTTTTCACCGAAGCACACCACGGCAAACAAACGCGCCGCAGCAGCACCGGCAGAAAGCCCGGAAGCCACAAAAAGCCCCGGCAGCACGGCGGTGTTCATGAGCGGGAAGCGCACCAGTGCGGAAATGAGGAAACCCGTGTAGGCGCAGATCGTAAGCGCCAGGATCAGAACGATCCAGTACAGGAGCTTTCTCACGCCGTCAAAGGCAGCGATGAGGCCCGACAACGCCGGGCAGCACTTCGGCCCGAACGCCATGAGCATCAGGATGAAGGTGAGCGGAATGTATGCAATGAGCGCAATCACGCCCAGACTCATCACTGAAGTCAGGTTGTAGTTGATGAGAATGCGCCAGAAGGCGAGAGGCTTGGTAAGGTCAGCCACAAGGCAGACCATGCCGAGCGCGATCGTCACGAAGGCCACCATCGAGGCGGACTTCAGAAGCGGCGTATTTTCATAGTTACCCTTAAACAGGTTCACCAGCAGCGCAATTGCCATTGCACCGCCCGAGATACCTGCCAGGAAGAGATACACGGCAATGGGCCAGGGCCATTGAATGCCGTGGCTTAAGCCGATGGTAAAGTTCAAGCTCGCTTCCATTTCTTACACTCCCAGTTTTACGATCGGGATGTAGCGCAGGACCGGATCAGTGCCCAGTTCAGGCTTGATGCGCACGCTGTCCTTCACCTTCAACAGACGACTCACGTACGATTTCTCGTCGCTTGCGTCGCCGAAAATCAGGGCATCGTACTTGCAGCTTTCCACGCAGCCCGGGGTCTGATTCTTCTTCAGACGGCTGTCGAGGCAGAAGTTGCAGTTGTCGGCTGCCTTGGTCTTTTCATTGATGAAGCGGACGTTGTACGGGCAGGCCACGATACAGTACTTGCAGCCGATGCACTTGTCCGGATTCATCGTCACGATGCCGGTTTCGGGATCGCGGTGCGCTGCGCCCGTCGGACAAACCTTCACGCACGGTGCATCCTGACACTGCTGGCAGGACACACGCACGTAACGGCGGTCGTAGGCGTAGCCGCGCGGTGCGTCTTCCTTCGGGCACTGTGCCGTGCCGTCGGTGCCGCAGGTAAACTGCAGCGCCAGGCGCGACTGGCCTTTCGGTAATTCATTTACTTTGGTGCAGGCGTCCTTGCAGTCGCCGCAGCCCACGCACTTGTTCTGGTCAAAGACCATCACGTACTTGGGCTTACCTTTGGCTGCCGCGCCCGAACCGTTGCTGCTGCACCCGCCTGTCTGAAGCAGGAGCAGTGCGCCGCCTAATCCGGCTCCGGCGAGAAGCTTTCTCCTGTCAATCTTTTCGCTCACGATATTCTCCAAGGGGTATGTATTTTTCTTCAGTTGTTCTTTCACCTGTAACCAGAAAGAAACGTCTGAAAAATACGTCTCCCGCTGATTCGTTTCGTCTTATCGGGTCATCCGGCTGCGGGCGTTGGCGACGGCGTTTTCAAGTGCCGCGCGCTGGCCTGCCGCCGCTCCCGAACGGATCAGAAACTCCCACTCATCGATTGCCTTCTGATAGTTCCCGGTAAGAAACGCATCGTTGGCAATCAAAAGCCGGATTTCCACGTTGTAGGGGTTGGCGCGAAGCAGCCTTTCGGTGAGGGCTCTGACTTCCGGGCCGAACCTGCGTCCGTCCCTGTAGTAAAGCGCCTGCGCCTTCAATGACAAGAGTTCCTGCGTTTCGCCGCAGAGGGTGACGGCGGCATCCAGTGTGTCAACCGCATCCTTATAAAGTCCTGCCGCGTAATAAGACTGCGCAAGTTTCATCTGCGCGGCCTCATTTTCCGGATCAGCCTTCACGGCGCGGCGGGCTTCGGTGATGCGGGCAGCAAGCTGCCAGTCCGTAAACTCGTCGACTTCACGGGTGTCCCAGTCCGAAAAACGGCCCAGAACCCCGTAGCCTGCGGCTGAAAGCACAAGGATGGAAACCACCGCAAGTACCGTCAGAACTTTTGCGCGGGCCGCCCCGGGCGTATGTGAAAACCGTACGCCGTAGGCAGTGCACAGCCCCGCCGGCACCAAAGCCGCCAAAGCAAGCACCCACGCCAGTGTTGTCATTGATTCGGTTCCTTTTTGCTTACCCGGTGCGTCTTTTATGTACGCACCCAACGTTTTTCCGTCGGGGTGATGCAAAGCGAGGGAAAAAATCCGAGAGGCATTACATGCCGCTCATTCCCATGCCTTTCATCATGCCCTGATGTCCTTTGACTTTTTCAACCTTGAGCAGCTCAACTTCAAAAATCAGTGTGGATTCCGGAGGAATCTGCGCAATACCGTCTGAGCCGTACGCAAGTTTTGCCGGCATGACAAAACGGTACTTGCTGCCTTCCTTCATGAGCTTTAATCCCTCTTCAAAACCGGGGACCACGCTCATCACGACAAAGCGCTGCGGGCCTCTCTGGGCGGTCGAGTCAAAGACCGTCCCGTCAATGAGCCTGCCTTCGTAATTGACCGTCACAACGTCAGCCGTTGTGGGAAGCGCACCCTTACCCTGCTTGAGCACTTCATACTGAAGACCGGACTCAGTGGTCACGACGCCCTTTTTCTTGGCGTTTTTTTCAAGGTAGGCCTTGCCGTCAGCCGCGTTTTTCGCGCGCGCCTTTTCAACGGCCTTCTCTTCAAGCTTGTTTAAAACATCCTGGCGCTTGTTGAGTTCCTTGATGATGTCGTCGACTGAAATCTTCGACTTATTCTGCAGCGCATCGTTAAAGCCCTGCAGAACGAGCTTTTTATCAGTCTTTACACCGAGCGCTTCCTGCTTCATGATCTGCGCGGCGATGTAGTTGGCGACAGAAGCCCCCATACTGTAAGACTCACGCTCTTCACTCGTTTTGAGCTCAGCCGCCGTAACGGAGTGAGCCGCAAACGCGAGAATCACGGCGAGTGCAGGCAGGGTTTTCTTAAGGGTCAGCATAATTCAGAGTGTTCCTGTGGTTACGGTGCCGTCCTCACGAGACATTCGTTTCGGACAGTCTTTTTGTTCCGGTTATCAAGAAAAATCACGCGTGTCTTACGGACGTTCCGTGGCGCGGCCCGAAAGTTTCCACCCGTAGATGCCGTCGGGCATCTGGCGGACCTGCGTGTAGCCGAGTCTGATCACCTGACGGGCTGCGTTCTCGCTGCTTTCGCACAGGCGGTTGGCGCAGTAAAAAACCATCGGGGTGTTCTTGTCGGCGGGCAGCAGTTTCTTCCAGTCCTGCACGTTGAAAAACGTTGCCCCCGGGATAAACCCGTCGGCCCAGATTTCCAGCGTGTTGACGTCGTAGAACTTCCAGCCTTTGCTTTTGAGAACTTCCGCCTCGGGGATCGAGATCTGGATGAGGTCTTCCTTATAAACAGGGGCCTCAACCATGGGACCGTCACCGCCGGCAAGCGCTGCTCCGGCAAGGAGCATTCCTGCGGCAAATCCGAGACAGACAAACGTTTTCTTCATGATGTTGTGATTCTTTTCAGTTTCGCCCTAAGCTGCCGCCGGGGGTGTCCCGGCGGCAGCAACCTCAGGGATTTCTTCGCAAGTTACTTCGAAGCAGTCGTCTTCGTCTTCACAAACTCACCCTTGTCGAGGATTGCCTGAGCCTGGTTGACATAGGCCTTGGCCGTTTCCACGCGCTTGGCGAGGTAGTGAGGAGCGTGAACACCCCAGGAACCGTCCTTCTTGATCTGCCGGGCGATTTCTTCAGCCTTGTCGATGAGCATGAGCACTTCGGTCTTGGCTTCGGGGGTGAGCTTCGTGATTTCAAGAAGCTTGTTCACACGGTCGAGGGACTGCGTCACAACCTTGTAGCCGTCCTTAACCGGGTTCTGCCACTTCATGACTTCACCGTAGATGACCTTCTGGTCGGAGTACTGCAGGCCCTTCTCGAGTTCAGACATGAACACGGAGTGGCAGCCCTTGCCTTCGACAACCTGAACTTCAGCGTTGGCGGTACGCGCGCAGCTCCACATCAGGTCGAGGTAGCCGTGGCCTTCTTCGTCCTTAGCCATTCTCCAGCCCTTGGAGTTCGAAGCACGGGACTGACCGGCAGCCGGGTTCATCATCTTGGCGGTCGGATCAACCTTGATGTTCCAGACGTGAGAACGACGCACGGCGTCAAAGCCCGCGAAGTCAGGACGCTGGATGGCCGTGAAGTTTTCGCAGCTCATCGTAAACGGCATATGGCAGCCGATGCAGTCGATCTTCTTGTGGGTGTCGGTCATCGCAACCACGTCAGCCTGATCCTTGTGGCAGTCCTGGCAGGTCTTGCGGATGGCAGGCTTGGTGTAGTAGGACTTCCAGTCGTTGGACGTGATTTCATGCGGATCGTGGCAGGTCACGCAGCGCATGCCCTTTTCGTAGTGCTTGGACATCATGAGCTGAGAGCCTTCCGTACCGCAGGAGGGGCAGGAGCTCTTTGTCTTGATGTTAAAGCCCGTTTCGATCTTCTTCACGCCTTCCTTGGTGGTGACAACGTCTTCTTCAATGAAGTTGGAGCGCTGGTGGCAGCGTTCGCAGTTCGTTTCAAAGCCGTTACTGGCAGCGCCCACCAGGTGGCCGCCCGCACCGTGGCATTCTTCGCAGGCAATACCCTTGGAAATCGTGTGCTTCTGAAGTTCCTTCGGATTGCCGAGAGCCTTGAAGAACTCTTCCTTGTTCTTAAAGTCGAACTTGAAGGAGTGGCAGACTTCGCAGTAGGAGGTTGCCGGCTGGAAGAGGAACTGCTTCTCGAAAGAAGCACCGTAGGAGGTCATACCCCACTGGTGAGAGGCCGAGCCGCCCATTTCCTTCATCGTGGTCGGGAAGTCAGGAATCACCTTCTTGATTTCCTTGGCGCGTTCGGGGCTTAACCAGGAAGCCCAGCCGCGGGAGAACTGGTTGCCGCCGGCAACGATCGTACCCGTGCCGTCACGGAGCAGCCCGCCGCGGACGTGGTAGGAGCCGCGGGCAAGCCAGGCGTCGATGTAGCCGTACTTCGTGCGCGGCGTACCGACCGTGGCGTAGATCACGTCAGGCGTGATGCCGTCGGCAAGAATCGAAGCGTCAGAACCGTAGAGCTTCTTTTTGAGGTCGTTGTTGACTTCGGGGTGTTCGCCCGGGAAGCGGATCGTCTGAGCATGACGGCTTCTCTTCCACTTTTCGTACTGAACCGCGTGGCAGGAGCCGCACTTTTCAGGACCCACGAACTTATTGGGGAAGTCAAGAATCGAGGTCTGAGGCAGACGGTACTGCGAGGCCGACGGACGGGCGCCGGGCTGCAGAGCCGAGTACTTCTTGGCGTTGCCTTCACCGAGGTATTCGGAACCGCGGGTGGAGACCTTGTACATACCGATCACACGGCCTTCTTCAGCGTACTTAAAGAGGGGGTGATGCTTAAAGAGGTAATCAAAAAGTTCTTTTTCCTGGACGATGTAGTCCTGCAGCGTACGCACACCCTTGGTGGGCTCGGTGAGATCAGGGTTGTCCCAGATCTTCTGAGTGGTCGCATTGACATGCGGATTGCCGTCGCCCGGGGCCGGTGCAGCCTGCACTGTACCGACAGCAGCTAAAGCAGCTGTGCAAAACAGAGCGCTGAGCGCTGTTCTGACGGTTGTTGTTTGCATTATGTTTCTCCTTGAGGTTTTCGACAGTTCACTTGTGGTGTACGTGCCAAAAATTGGTCGCACGAATGCCCTTACGGGCCGCACTCCCACAGCGCAGATTACGTGAAGCTGAAATTCCCGGAAAAACTCTTTGTCTTAATGTTGTCTTAATACAACCACTGCTTTTCACCCATTCGCATTTGACTTTTGTCAAAAAATTAAAGTCTCTCGACTCTATATATACGTATTAACCCGATACCATTTCATCTATTTTTCGTTATCCGAAAGAATTAAGCCTGGTTTAAGACAGATGAATGAGAAACATTCTCAACAACCCTTTCAGGCCGCCCCTTTTTGGTGCGGGAAGTACCGTTTCTTAAATATGTAACTAAATGTTAGATCAGGAAAATTTTTACAACACCTGTTATGTTTTTTAAATGCTCCGCCTTTTTCTGTTGCCTGGAAAAACGCGTGTAAAAAAGCCGCCCGATTGTTCGCCGGACGGCTTTTTTGTTTATGCAGGGCTCAAAATATTCAGAACTTACGCCCGCTTTTCAAGAACGGCCACGGCCGGAAGGACCTTGCCTTCCAGAAATTCGAGGAAGGCGCCGCCGCCGGTGGAAATGTAAGAAAGCTTATCGGCCATCTTGTACTTTTCAACGGCAGCGACCGTATCACCGCCCCCGGCAATTGAAAAAGCGCCCTTGGCGGTAGCCGCCGCGACGGCTTTGGCAAGTTCCTCCGTGCCGTGGGCAAAAGGTTCCATTTCAAAGACCCCCACAGGGCCGTTCCAGACCACGGTACCGGCATCTGCGATGAGCTTGGCAATCGCCTGAGCCGACTCAGGACCGACGTCCAGGATCATTTCATCTTCAGCAACGTCTTCGACGCGGCAGGTTCTTCTCGGCGCATCCTCGCTGAAAGCCTTTGCCACCACGACGTCCGTGGGAAGCGGCAGCACCGCGCCTTTTTCCGCGAGCGTTGAGAGCACCTTTTTGCATTCATCGACGAGCTCGGGTTCAGCCAGGGACTTGCCGATGGGTTTTCCGGCCGCAAGAAGGAACGTATTGGCAATACCCCCGCCCACAATGAGGCGATCCACCTTCTGCGCGAGGTTATTGAGAATGGTGAGTTTCGTGGAAACCTTGGAGCCCCCAACAACGGCCGCCAGCGGGTGCTTGGCGTCAGCCACGGCTTTTGTGAGCGCATCGATTTCAGCGGCCATCAGGGGACCGGCGCAGGCAACGGCCGCGAGTTCAGCAACACCCGCTGTGGAGGCCTGGGCGCGGTGCGCGGTACCGAAGGCGTCGTTCACAAACACATCACAGAGCGCCGCATACTTTTTCGCGAGTTCCAGATCGTTTTTCTTTTCACCCTTGTTGCAGCGGCAGTTTTCAAGCATCACCACTTCGCCCGGCTTCACATCAACGCCGTCAAGATAGTTTTTCACAAGGCGGATGGGCTGCCCCACGAGCTCACTCATACGCACAGCCACGCCGGCCAAGCTGTCTTCGGGCTTGAGTTCCCCTTCGGTGGGACGCCCGAGGTGGCTCATGACGAGCACGGCGGCGCCGGCGTCAAGCGCAAGGCGGATTGCCGGGACGCTCGCCACAAGGCGCGCTTCGTTGGTAATACGGCCTTCATCGTCTCTCGGCACATTAAGGTCACTGCGGATCAGAACACGTTTGCCGTTTAAGGCGCCGGCCTTGGCGAGGTTTTCCAAAGTCTTCACATGCATGGAGGATGCTCCCGAAATAAGCTAAAAAAACGGATATTGAAATACGTTGACAAAGAGAATCCGCACTGCCGGTTGTCTCGGTCAATGCGGATTCTTCATAGTGTGACTGCGGCGGTTACTTGGCTGCCATCATGGCAACGGCGTTATCGAGCATACGGCAGGAGAAAGCCCATTCGTTGTCGTACCAGCTCGAGACCTTCACGAGGCGCCCGCCCGAGACCTTCGTAAGCGTCGAATCAAAGACGGAAGAATGCGGGTCGTGATTAAAGTCGGTGGAGACAAGGGGAAGCTCGTTAAAGCCCAAAACACCCTTAAATTTCGGGTTCACCGCGGCATCACGCATGATCTGATTGACGGCTTCCACGCTCGTTTCGGTCTTGGCGATAAAGGTGAGGTCTACAAAACTCACATTGATCGTGGGCACGCGCACTGCGTAGCCGTCCAAAAGACCGTTTAATTCCGGCAGCACAAGACCCACGGCCTTCGCTGCCCCGGTCTTGGTGGGAATCATTGACATGGCGGCCGCACGGGCACGGCGCATGTCCTTGTGGTAGACGTCGGTGACGTTCTGATCGTTCGTGTAGGAGTGAATCGTGGTCATCAGACCGCGCTCGATTCCCACCGTGTCGTTTAACGCCTTTGCCAGGGGCGCAAGGCAGTTGGTGGTGCAGCTTGCGTTGGAGACAACCTGCATGGCAGAGGTGAGGATGCTGTCGTTCACACCGTACACAACCGTGGCGTCAACTTCCTTACCCGGTGCGGAGATGAGCACTTTCTTGGCGCCCTGTTCGATGTGCATCATGGCCTTGTCTTTGTGCGTAAAGGCCCCCGTGCATTCAAGCACCACGTCCACGTCAAGTTCGCCCCACGGAATTTCCTTCGGATCACGGGTAGAGAACATACGGATACGGTCGCCGTTGACGGTCATCCAGTCCGGGCCTTCGGTCTTCACTTCCGCGTCAAAGCGCCCGTGCACCGTGTCGTAGCGCAACAGGTGCGCATTGATTTCATCGTCACCCGGGGTATTCACCGCCACAATCTCAAGGTCACGGCTCTTTCCGTCCTCGTAGTGAGCACGCAGCACATTGCGGCCGATACGTCCGAAACCGTTGATCGCTACACGAATCGTCATTTGTCTTAGTCCTTAAGTGTTGGGGTGAAATGGGTTATTCCTTGCGGCCGGCGAGCGCACGGGCCTTCTTAACAGCGTTTTCAACCGTAAAGCCGAAGTGCGGCCAAAGCACCTTTGCCGGAGCCGACTCGCCGAACGTGTCGATGCCGATCACGTCGCCGTTACCGTGCATGTACTTGTACCAAAGGCCCGTCACACCGGCTTCGATTGCAAGAAGCGGAGTGCCGGCCGGGAAAATGCTTTCGCGGTAGGCCGCGTCCTGACGGTCAAAGACGTCGGCGCAGGGCACCGACACCACGCGCACCTGAATGTTCTGAGCCGTGAGAAGCTTGCGCGCTTCGACGGCAAGCGGAAGTTCAGAGCCCGTCGCCGCAATGATGACTTCGGCCTTACCCGCGCCTGCCGGAGCTTCAGCCGCCACATAGGCGCCGCGGGCAATCGCGTCCGCGTCCACCTCGTCACGCTCTTCGCAGAAGGCCACGGTCTGGCGCGAGAAAATGAGCGCGCTCGGGCCGTCACGGCGTTCAAGCGCCGCGTCCCAGGCCACAATCGATTCAACGGTATCGGCCGGACGCCACACGTCAAAGCCGGGGATGAGTCTTAAGCTCGCCACGTGTTCGATCGACTGATGCGTGGGACCGTCTTCACCGAGGCCGATCGAGTCGTGCGTAAAGACAAAGATCGAACGCAGCTTCATGAGAGACGCCATTCTCAGAGCGTTTCTGGCGTAGTCCGAGAACGTCAGGAACGTTGCGCTGAACGGGATAAAGCCGCCGTAAAGAGCAATGCCGTTCTGAATACCGGCCATGCCGAACTCGCGCACACCGTAGCTGATGTGGCGGCCGAGCATGTTGTCGTGCGTGAGGCGCTCCACCCCCGTCCAGTTGGTGAGGTTCGAGCCCGTGAGGTCGGCGGAGCCGCCGAGGAGTTCCGGCAGCGACGGCGCCAGGGCGTTGAGTGCCTTCTGGCTTGCCTTACGGGTGGCAACGCTTTCCGCGGCGGCCTGAGCATTGCAAAGCGCTTCAAAAACAACGTCATCAAACCCGGCAGGAAGGTCGCCCGCCAGACGTCGCTTAAGTTCAGAGGCCAGTTCCGGATATGCCTTGGCGTAATCGGCAAACATCTTGTTCCAGGCGTCTTCCATCGCCTTACCCGCCGGACGCGCGTCCATTGCGGCGTAAACCGCCTCAGGCACTTCAAAGGGACCGTACTTCCAGCCGAGTTTGGCCTTGGTGGCCGCAATTTCTTCGTCACCCAGGGCTTCACCGTGGGCCTTTGCGGTACCGGCGCGGTTCGGGGACCCGAAGCCGATCACGGTCTTGGCGATAATCAGCGTGGGACGGTGTTCTTCAGCCTTGGCTTCGGCAATCGCCTTATCCATGGCATCGATGTCGTGGCCGTCCACCGGGCCGATCACGTTCCAGCCGTAGGCTTCAAAGCGCTTACGGGTGTCGTCGGCGAACCACCCCTTCACATTGCCGTCAATGGAAATACCGTTGTCATCGTAAATGGCGATGAGTTTGTTAAGCCCCCAGACACCCGCCAGAGAACAGACTTCGTGGCTGATGCCTTCCATCATGCAGCCGTCACCCAAAAACACATAGGTGCGGTTGTCAATCACCGGGAACCCTTCACGGTTAAATTCCGCGGCAAGCATTTTTTCCGCAAGCGCCATACCCACGGCGTTGGCGATACCCTGTCCGAGGGGGCCCGTCGTCGTTTCAACGCCCGGGGTCACGCCCACTTCGGGGTGGCCCGGCGTTTTACTTCCCATCTGACGGAAGTTTTTGATGTCATCCATCGAGAGGTCGTAACCGGTGAGATGCAGCAGCGAATACTGCAGCATCGAGCCGTGGCCGTTGGAAAGGATGAAACGATCGCGGCCGATCCAGTGCGGGTCGGCCGGGTTGTGACGCAGATGCCGCGTCCAGAGAGCTACAGCGATATCGGCCATACCCATGGGCATGCCGGGGTGGCCGCTTTTGGCCTTTTGAACAGCATCAATGGAGAGAGCACGGACGGCGTTGGCCATCATCTGCGCGGAGACGGAATCGGACATAAAGGTCGGATAATTCTGGAAAATTTGAGAAAACTGCATCCTCAACAGATTCCGCGCGCAAGAAGCCTTCCGCTTCTAAGCAGAAAGTCTCAGTCTGCGCGGCACCTGCCTATCTTTGGTATTGTAACAAAGGATGGCCGCGCGCCCGCTTCCGGGCAGGGACTTTTTACGTGCGGCCCGTGACTTTTTCCGGACGTCGTTTTATGGCCGTTGTCGCTCGTTTTTATTCACCTCAGGAAAAACCTTTTGCCGTCGGAGAGCGTGCGCTTTTAAGCGAAAAAGCGCGCCACCACGCAGGACGCGTCATCCGCGCGGTTGCCGGTGACACCGTGGCGCTTTTTGACGGTTCGGGAGAAGTTGCCGCCGGTCCCATTGCCTTTGAAGGCAAGGATGCCTGGATTACGGTTCATAGCATTGAAAGACCGCAGACAGAAAGCCCCGCACACATGACGCTTATCCAGGCGATGGTAAGCAACGAAAAAATCGACTTTATTGTCGAAAAGGCCGTTGAAGCCGGCATTTCGCGCATCATCCTTGTGCCTGCGGCGCGAAGCGTCACCAAACTCGCGGGCGAGCGCCTTGAAAAACGCCTTACCCGCTGGAATGACATTGCAGTCGCTGCCTGTGAGCAGTGCGGCCGCAACGTGGTGCCCGTGATTGAGGCCCTTCCCTCGCTTAATACGGCGCTCACGGACGTTAAGGCGGGCTGCCGCTGGTTTATGCATCCCGGGGAATCAGACGCACTGACGGTCAAGAAGGACTGCCGCAGCTTTGCCTTTGCCGTGGGCCCTGAAGGCGGCTTTTCGCCGGAAGAAATCAAAGCGGCTCAGGAAGCAGGCTGGCAGTGCGCTGTTCTGGGCCCCCGCGTCTTACGTACGGAAACCGCGGCCTTGGCTGCCGCCTGCGCCGTCAATACCCTTTTCGGGGACTACCGCATCAGCACGTCTTAACCTTTCGGACAAGTGCGAGGAAATCACTCCAGGTACCCGGTTTTCCGGCAAGAATCCGGTAGCTCGGGCCGGCTTTCTTTCTGAGCGTCAGAACCTTCGCCCGCTCAACCTCTCCCTCTGCGGCCAGAAGCAACCGGCTCTGTGCCACAAAGACGCGACGCGAATAGCTGCCGTCGCCGCGAAGGTTTGCCGCTCCGACGTAGTACTTGAGCGCTTTTTTCACGGTGCCCTGCTTTGTGAGGTAGTTTGCCAAAATTTCCGCTCCCACGGTCATATTGGCCCGCACGTCAAACAGGGCCTCTTTTCCGCCGTGGTCCTCAAACTTTTTGCCGTGCGCGGGAACGTGCACCTGCATGAGGCCTACGGCACCGGCTTTACTCACCGCGCGCTCGTTAAAGCCGGATTCGACCGAAATAACCGAAAGGATGAGCAGTGGATCAAGGTCAAACTGTTTACCAAGCCGCACGGCTTCGTCCACAATCGTGCGGGCTTCGAGTTTGGACTTATGCCACAGCCCGGCAATGCTATCGGTCAAGCGGATGCTGATGATGTTGATGCGCTCCTCTGTCGTGAGAAACCGCGATGGCGGCTCAACAAGGCGCTCTGCCGCCGAAACTTCTGTTTTTTGAGTCATGACAGGTGCCGGCATCAAAAGAAGTTCAACGCCTCTCATCAGGAGAAAAAGCCCGACGGAGAGCAAAAGGAGCGCCGCAGCGGCTGCAAGCACGGCCTTTTTGCCGAGCCGCTCAAAAAAGGGGCAGCGCCTTTTCTTCGGTTTGTCTTAAGTCCGAAAACTGCATCAGACAGCCCGCTCACGGTGCGAGGGACGCCAAACCCAAATCAAAACGGCGATGCCGGTCAAAATGAGCGGCAGTGACAGCCACTGGCCGCGCGAAAGTCCGAGTAACCCCAAACCGAGATAGCTGTCCGGTTCCCGGAAGTACTCGACAAAAAAGCGGGCAACACCGTAGCCGATGCAAAAAAGCGCCGAAACAAACCCGCGGCCGTGGTTTTTGGCCGACGCCCACCAAAGCAGCGCAAAAAGACAGAGCCCCTCAAGCCCCGCTTCGTAAAGCTGCGAAGGATGGCGCGGGATATTGTCCCCGGTCTGCGGAAAGAGCATGGCCCAGGGCAGATCCGGCAAAGCCGCTCTCCCCCAGAGTTCTCCGTTAATAAAGTTACCGATACGGCCCGCAAAAAGTCCGAGCGGCACCAGGGGCGCCGTAAAGTCCGACACGGTCCAGAAACTTTTGCCGCGCGTGCGGGCAAACACAAGCATCGCGATGATGCAGCCGATCATGCCGCCGTGCGCGCTCATGCCGCCCTGCCAGACCTTAAAGACGTCCAGGGGATGCGAAGTAAACCAGGCCGGCTGATAAAAGAGGCAAAACCCCAGGCGCCCGCCCAGCACCACGCCGAGCACCCCGTAAAAGAGAAGATCCTCAAGGTCAGCCTTTGTCATGCCGCGCCAGGCGTCCTCTGCCCTTCTGCGCCCGAGAATGAGAAAAAGCGCAAATCCCACCAAATACATGATGCCGTACCAGTGCACGGCCACGGGCCCCAACTGAACGGCCACGGGATCAAACTGCGGATGAATAAGCATGGTGTCGGCAAAAAGCGGTGAAATATCAGATGCGGGCGCAACAATACAGCATCAGCCTGATATGAGGCTTTTGCGGCCGGTCAAAAAAAGCGCCGCCCGCAGACACAACGGCCGCAGACAGCGCTTCCTGATTCACAGAATTTCCCGCAGGAAGCCCGGGACTTGAGCCCCGGGAGGAATGCGGGCTTTCGATTTTTTTTAATCTTGTCCCAAACGCAGCCAAACCATGCACATAGTTTTCGCTTAAGGTACAGCGAGGCACTGCGCACACATACGTCTCTGCATTTTTTCTTCTCCTTTGATGTTGCCGATTCCGCCGGACACGACCGGCCGGAAACGACTATGTCCGATTTTCAGACCTTTTTCGAACTTTGTGCACAATTTCCTGCACCGGCTGAGAAAAAAGAGCCTTTCAGGAAAAAGACCCGGACGACCTTTTCTCACTGTCATCAGGCGCTTAACCGGGAACCTCCCCCGCAAAAAAAACACTTTTCCACTTCCCGCTCCCGCGCTAAAATCCCGTTTTCTTTCTGCCGAAGCTTCTGTTTCAGACAACAAAGTCCTCACGGACCACTACAAAGAGCCGGGCTTACGGCAGGCGTTTCAGGTTAATTACAAAAGGGTCGAACTCATGTCCGGTCATTCCAAATGGGCCAATATTCAGCATCGTAAAGGCCGTCAGGACGCCAAGCGCTCCAATCTCTGGACCAAACTGGTCCGTGAAATCATTGTTGCAGCCCGTGTGGGCGGCGGCGGAGACCCCGACATGAATTCCCGCCTGCGCCTTGCGGTCTTAAAGGCCCGTGAAGGCAATGTGCCCAAGGACACGATCAACAATGCCATTCTGAAGGGCACGGGTCAGCTTGAAGGCGTGAGCTACGAAGAAGTCCGCTACGAAGGCTACGGCATCGGCGGCGCGAGCCTTATCATCGACTGCACGACCGACAACCGCACCCGTACGGTGGCTGACGTCCGTCACATCCTTTCCAAGCACGGCGGAAACCTCGGCACCGAAGGCTCCGTTTCCTTCCAGTTCAAGCACTGCGGCGAATTCCTCTTTGCCCCGGGCACGGACGAAGACAAGGTTATGGAAACGGCTCTGGAAGCCGGTGCCGACGACGTGATGACCGCCGAAGACGGCTCGATTGAAGTGGTCTGCGACCCCGCGGCTTTTGATGCGGTTGCCAAGGCCTTTGAAACGGCCGGACTCACCCCGGTTGCCTCCGACGTCACGATGAAGCCCTTAAACGAAGTGGAATTAAAGGGCGAAGACGCCGAGAAGATGCGCCGCCTCATTGACGCACTCGAAGATCTCGACGACGTGAGCCACGTCTACACGAGCGCCGTTTTTGAAGACGAACCGGCCGAATAACCGGTTTGTTTTGCTGAAAAAGGCGACGCCTCAAAACTACGGAGCGCCGCCTTTTTTGTATCATCACTTATTGAGTTTCTTTTTTCCCTATCGGAGATAACCCATGAAAGTTCTCGTTGTCGGCAGCGGCGGCCGCGAACACGCCCTCGCCTGGCGTCTTTCTCTGGCTGACAGTGTGGATGCCGTTTTTGCCGCGCCCGGCAATCCCGGCACGGCCGCTGAAAAAGGCATCACCAATGTGGCGGTGACCGACATCGCGGAACTTACGGCCTTTGCCAAAAAAGAAGGGATTGACCTCACGGTCGTGGGCCCGGAAGCGCCGCTCGCGAAGGGCCTCGTGAACGTTTTCCGCGCCGAAGGTCTTGCCGTTTTCGGCCCCACCAAGGAAGCCGCGCAGCTTGAAAGCAGCAAGGACTTTGCCAAGGCCTTCATGAAGCGCCACGGCATTCCCACGGCCGACTACGAAACGTTTTCCGACCCGGCCGCGGCCCACGACTACATCCGCCGCAAGGGCGCTCCGATTGTGATCAAGGCCGACGGCCTGGCGGCCGGCAAGGGCGTTGTGGTCGCGATGGACGAAGAAACCGCGCACGCTGCTGTTGACGACATGCTCGAAGGCCACAAGTTTGGTGCCGCGGGCGCGCGCGTCGTGATTGAAGACTACTTGGCCGGTGAAGAAGCCAGCTTCATCGTGATGAGTGACGGCGTGCACGTTCTGCCGCTTGCCACAAGCCAGGACCACAAGCGCCTTTTGGACGCAGACCAAGGCCCCAACACGGGCGGCATGGGCGCCTACAGCCCGGCTCCCGTCGTCACCCCTGAAATTCACGCCAAGGTGATGCGGGAAATCATCGAACCCACAATCCGCGGCATGGCCGCCGACGGCATTCCCTTTACAGGGTTTCTTTATGCCGGTCTCATGATCAGTAAGGCTGCTGACGGTACGCCCACCGTGAAGACCCTGGAATTTAACTGCCGTATGGGTGACCCCGAAACGCAGCCTATCATGAGCCGCATCACCGGGGACTTTGCCAAGGTTCTCAAGGCCGCCTGCGACGGGAAGTTAAACGAAGCCGAACTCACCTGGGACAACCGCAGTGCCCTGGGGGTGGTGATTGCCGCCCGCGGCTATCCGGAACATCCGGAAAAAGGCGCCGTGATCACGGACCTTCCCTGTAACGACGCCGATCATCACCTCTTTCATGCCGGTACGGCGAAAAACGCCAAGGGTGAACTTGTCGTCGCGGGCGGCCGCGTTCTGTGCGCCGTGGGCTTGGGCGACACGCTTCAGAAAGCGCATGACGCCGCCTACGAAGCTGCGCGGGAAGTGCGCTTTGACGGCATGCAGATGCGCAGTGACATCGGCTTCCGGGCACTCGGCAAGTAAGAAAACCCGCGCGGGAGTGTTTAACCGAAATACTCCCGCGGCATACACCGGTTATGTCAGTCACCTATCCGCGCGGTATCGGCCTTTTGGGCGGTACCTTTGATCCGATCCACAACGGGCATCTGGCACTGGCCCGTGAGGCACTGCGCACATTAAGGCTGCAGCGCATTGAGCTGCTTGTGGCCTCAGCGCCCTGGCAGAAAAATGTGCTCACGCCCGTGGATCTGAGGGTACGGATGGCCGAAGACGCCCTGGCGCACGAAGCCCATATGCGCGTCAACCTCACCGAGGTTTTAAGGGACGGCGCCACCTACACGATCGACACGCTCAAGGTGCTCAGAGATGAGCTCGGCCCCTCTGAGCCCCTCGTGCTGATCATCGGGCGCGATCAGTGGGCGAACTTTCATACCTGGAAGCACTGGCGCGACTTCACTGACTACTGCTCTGTTGCCGTGTGCCGCAGAGGCGGCGAAAACGCGGAGGCTGTTGCGGAAGTCTTACGCTGGGCCGAACATAAAGAGGTTGCCCCGGAACTTATCCGCAATTACGCCTGCGGAAAAATCACCCGCTTTTCGATGGTGCCGCATCTGGCCAACTCCTCCGCTATCCGCGCGACCTTTGCCCGTTTTCCCCGCACCGAAGCCTTAAAGCGCCTGCAGCATTGGCTTCCCGCCCCTGTTGCCGTTACGATTGCGCAAAAGAAAATCTACTGATGCCGCCCGGTGAGGACGGCCTTTACACTCTTCTCATGGATAACAACGCTTTAGTTCAACTCATTGTCGATGCGCTTGACGACGTCAAGGGTCAGGACATCCGCGTCTACGACACCACTGACAAAACAAGCGCCTTTGAGCGCGTCATCGTGGTCTCGGGCACGAGTAACCGTCAGACCCGGGCGCTTGCAATTTCGGCTGCGCGCGCCGTGAAAACGGCGGGCCTTCCCGTTCACGGGATCGAGGGGCTGGAAACGGGCGAATGGGTGCTCGTGGACTGCGGCAGCGTCATTGTGCACTGCATGCAGCCTGCGGTCCGGGACTATTACAACCTTGCGGAACTCTGGGGCCCCACTCCCATGAAGCGTCCCGCTGAACCCGCTTAAACCGCCATGCACATCACTGTTGTTGCCGTGGGCTTAAGGCAGCCTGAGTGGGCCGATGCCGCCGTCAAAGACTATCTCGACCGTTTTCCCAAAGACTTTTCGGTGTCGGTTAAGGAAGTCAAAGCCGAGCCCCGCGCCGGACAGCCCGCCAAACGCCTTATGGAACTTGAGGCTGAACGCATCAGAAAAGCAATACCTTCGGGCGACATTGTCGTTGCCATGGATGAGCACGGCCGTGACTTCACCACCATGGACTTTGCCAAAAAGTTTGAAGGCTGGAAAAACGAAGGCTGCGGCGTGACCTTTTTAATCGGCGGCGCCGACGGACTTGATGCCGAACTCAAAAAAAGCGCCCGCATGATGTTAAGGCTTTCTTCCATGACGCTGCCGCACGCCTTTGCGCGTGTGATGCTCGTTGAGCAGATCTACCGCGTCTGGTCCATTCTGAACAACCACCCCTATCACCGCGCATAACCATGCCCAGTCTTTATCTTGCGAGCAAAAGCCCCCGCCGCCGCGAAATTCTTACGACGATGGGGGTTAAAGACTTCGAAATTCTTCCTGTGGGGAAGGCTGAGGTTCTCACGTACTGTGCGGGTGACGAAGAGCAGCTCCCCGACGAGCGCCCCGCCGACTACGTGGTGAGAACGGCAAAGGAAAAGGCCGAAGCCTGTCTTGCCGTCATCAAAAACGCCGGCAAAGCGCCCGCCCCCGTGCTTTCCGCCGACACCGTGGTGATTGCGGGCGACACGATTCTCGGAAAACCAGACGGCCGCGATGAAGCCCGTGAATTTATGCGCATTCTCTCGGGCCGCACGCATGAAGTGCGGACCGCCGTTTGTCTGGCAATGCCCTCCGGGCTGATCCGCTCCGCGGTAAGCGTTTCCAAAGTGAACTTTGCGCCGCTCACGGATGAAATCATTGAAGCCTACATCGCCACCGAGGAACCTTACGACAAGGCAGGCGGCTACGGCATTCAGGGACTTGCGGGCCTTTTTATCCGCGAGATCACCGGTAGCTACAGCGGCATCATGGGGCTCCCGGTTTTTGAAACCGGAGCGCTTCTGCGGCCTCTGGGATTCACCGCTCTCTGACGCGGGCAAAGCCTAAAAACAAAGGCACGGACCCAAAGCGGTTGCCGTGCCTTTTTTGTTTTTGGGAAAATTCCCGCCGTTACTTCACTTCTACGAGTTCGACGTCAAAAATGAGCGTGGCGTAGGGAGGAATCACACCGGGATAGCCCTGCGCGCCGTAAGCGAGGTTATAGGGAATGGTGAGCTTACGCTTGCCGCCCGCCTTCAGGCCCACAAGGCCCTGCTCCCAGCCCTGAATCACCATGCCGGCGCCGAGCGGAAATTCAATAGGCTCACCGCGGCTGTAGCTTTCATCAAAAATCGTGCCGTCGGTGAGTTTGCCGATGTAGTGCACGCGCACGGTCTTGCCGAATTCTGCCGCTGCGCCCGAACCTTCGGCGACTTCTTCGATTTCAAGTTCCCCTTCGGGCGGCACTTCCACGATGTCGAGCAGTTCAATGTCAAAAACGAGCGTGGCATTCGGAGGAATCGGGCCGATGCCGCGTTCGCCGTAGCCCATCTCAGGAGGAACGGTGAGCGTGCGCTTGCCGCCCTTTTTCATGCCGATGAGGCCTTCGTCCCAGCCGCGGATCACCTGACCGGCACCGACTTTGAACTCAAACGGTTCATTGCGGTTGTGGCTTGAATCAAACACCGTGCCGTCGGTAAGGCGCCCCGTGTAGTGCACGCGCACCTGATCTCCGGCCTTGACGGCCTCACCTTCTCCGGCAACCGTATCGACAATTTTGAGTTCTGACATATTTTTTCCTGTTATGCGGCCGCTTTTGCGGCATAAGAGCGGGCATTTTAGCGGCTCGGTGCTTTCTGCGCCCGCTCGGGCGGCCTCCTTCTGAGCTCTTTGTGTTAGGCAAAGCGCCTTATTGACAGGACTTTTTCTCCTCGGTTACGATACACGTCACTGAAAAAAAGAAGCCCCGTGCTTTTTTACGGAACCACTAAAAAAGGTCTGCTTCCATGACAAACCGTCTTTTTTCTGCATATTGGCGCTGGCACCTCCCATAGGGCGGGGCCGCAATGTCGTACGCATAAAAAAGCAGACAACGAAACCCGCTGAGAACTTAGGTCCGGCGGGTTTTTCATCAGTACGTCTCGAAAACTGCCGAAAGCGAAAGATTTTTTAAAAGGCAGAAACGATGACAAACACCAGAATCCTCCCGCGAAAGACAACCCGGCCTTTCTTTCGATGGCGTCCCTGTGACTGATTGACAAACGCACGTTTCATCATTTACAGCCAAGGACACCATCATGGACTCCATCATCAAAAGCATTTACGAAGGCAAAACTCTCACCGAAGGCGAAGGCCGCACGCTCTTTGAAGCAATTTTTGAAGGCAAGGTTGCCCCCGTTGCGCTCGCAGGCATTCTCACCGCGCTCAAAATGCGGGGCGAAAAACCCGAAGAAATCGCGGGTGCCGCGGCAGCGATGCGGGGTGCCGCGCTCCCCGTCCCGCGTCCCGAGGGCCTCACGATCGGCGAAATCGTCGGTACCGGCGGGGACGGCACTCAGAGCATCAACATTTCCACGACGGCAGCCATTGCCGCCGCGGCCGCGGGTCTTTTTATCGCCAAGCACGGCAACAGCGGCGTTTCCTCGCGTTCCGGGGCTTCAGACGTTCTCACGTCCCTTGGCTTTGACATCAAGGCAACGCCTGAAGAAAGCGCAAAGCTTTTGAAGGACACGGGCTTTGCCTTCTGCTACGCCAAGCTCTATCACCCGGCGATGCGCTTTGCCGGCCCCGTGAGGGCGGAACTCAAAACCCGGACAATTTTCAATATTCTGGGGCCGCTCACGAACCCCGCGCATCCCGACTACGCCGTGATCGGCGTCTACAGTCCGGCACTTCTTGAGACCGTTGCAAACGTTCTGAAACTGCAGGGTATGCGCCGCGCCTTTGTGGTGCACGGCGCCGGAGCCGATGAAGCGGCCGTACACGGCGAAACCGAGTACGCGGAACTCTGTGCTGACGGCACGATCCGCCGCGGCACCTTTACGCCGGCGGACTTCGGTGTTGAAACGCCCTACAGCCTGGACGACATTAAGGGCGGCAGCCCCGAAGAAAACGCGCAGAGCGTCCTCGATATTCTGGGCGGCAAGGGCAAACCCGCCCACCGCGCCGTCGTGGCCGCCAACCTTGCGCTGCTTCTGATTGCGGGCGGCAAGGCCGAAACCCTTCCCGAAGCAATGGAACTTGCGTACGCCGTTCTCGATTCCGGCAAGGGCCTTGAAGTCATTGCCGAGCACCGCGCTTTTGCCCGGTACAAAGCCGCTCCCGCCACCAACAACCGTTTTACCGCCAAAGAGACTCATCATGCTGCTTAACCCCTATTTCGGCAATTACGGCGGCCAGTACGTGGCCGAACTTCTGATCCCCGCTTTAAACCAGCTGGAAGCGGCTTTTGTCGACGCACAGAAGGATCCCGCGTTTCAGAAGGAGCTCACAGACCTCCTCGTCAATTACGCGGGGCGCCCCACACCCCTCACACTCTGCCGCAATCTCACCCGCGGCACCAAGGCAAAGATTTACCTAAAGCGCGAAGACCTCGTGCACGGAGGCGCGCACAAAACCAATCAGGTATTGGGACAGGCGCTTTTGGCCAAACGCATGGGCAAAACCCGCATCATCGCTGAAACCGGTGCCGGCCAGCACGGTGTGGCAACAGCGCTCGTGTGCGCCCTTTTGGGGCTGAAATGCCGCGTCTACATGGGGCCCAAGGACGTGGAGCGCCAAAAGCCCAATGTTTTCCGTATGGAACTCATGGGCGCGGAAGTCGTCCCCGTGCGCCACGGCAGAGGGACGCTTAAAGAAGCCTGCAATGAAGCTCTCAGAGACTGGTCCGAAAGTTTTGAAACGACGCACTACATGCTCGGCACCGCCGCCGGTCCCCACCCCTTCCCCACAATCGTGCGTGAGTTTCAGAAAATCATCGGAGAGGAAGCCAAAAAGCAGATTCTTGCCTTTGAGCACAAGCTCCCGGATGCCGTTCTTGCCTGTATCGGCGGCGGCAGCAACGCGATCGGCATGTTCACCGACTTTATCGGCGAAAAGGATGTGAAGCTTTACGGCGTGGAACCCGCGGGACTCGGCGCCGACACCCCGGAAAACGGCATGAAGCTTGAAAACGGCAAGGTCGGGATCTTTTTCGGCGCCCGCACCTTCAACATGCAGACCGAAGAAGGCCAGATCAACGAGTCCTACTCGATTTCCGCGGGCCTGGACTTCCCGTCGGTGGGCCCGGAACACGCCTACCTCAAGGATATCGGGCGTGTCAGTTATGTGGCCGCAACCGACCTTGAGGCGCTTGAAGCCTTCATGACGCTTTCGATGGAAGAAGGCATTATTCCGGCTCTGGAAAGCTCACACGCCCTGGCCTACGCCTTAAAGCTTGTGCGCGAAAACCCCGAAAAAGAACAGACGCTTCTCGTGAACCTCTCCGGGCGCGGCGACAAGGATATCTTCCAGGTCTCCGCCTACCTTGAAAAAGCGGGCTTCATGAAGGAGGGCCGCATCGTTCCGGGGATGCTTGAAGCACTGAGAACCCGTATTGCGGCGGCAAAGTAATACTTCAGAGATACAAAAAGGATACAAAAATATGACTGACCGTTTTGCCGATACCTTTGCCCGTCTTTCTCAGGAAAGAAACGGCGCTTTTGTCCCCTTTGTCAATCTCTGCGATCCCGATGAAGCAACGAGCCTTCGGATTCTGAAAACACTGGTGGCCGCAGGCGCAGATGCGCTTGAGCTCGGCATTCCCTTTTCGGATCCGAGTGCCGACGGCCCGGTGATTGTCGCAAGCGCCGACCGCGCGATCCGCAACGGCGCCACCACGGAAAAGTGCCTGAAAGTGATTGAAGCCTTCCGCGCCGAAAACAAAACAACACCGGTGAGCGTCATGCTTTACGCAAACCTCGTTTTTGCGCCGGGCGTGGCGGCCTTTTTTGAGCGTGCCGCCAAGGCGGGCGTTGACGCAGTACTGATTCCGGACCTTCCGCTTGTGATGCGCAAGGCCGACCCGGTGTTTGCCCAAGAAGCGGCGCGCCGCGGCGTAAAACTCGTCAACCTCGTGCCCCCGAAGGCCGACACCGCCTTTTTAGAGGAAGCCGCTGAGGCAAGCGACGGCTACACGTATCTTCTCTCGCGCGTCGGGATCACAGGCACCGACCATGCTGCGGGCACCCCCGTTGAAGAGGTCGTTCGTGTGCTGAAAGAAAATCACGCGGCACCGCTGCTTTTGGGCTTTGGCATTTCCAAACCGTCTGACGTCACCCGTGCGATGGCCGCGGGTGTCGCAGGCGTCATCGTGGGTTCGGCGATTGTCCGCATCATTAACGAACATCTCGATAGAGCCGAAGCGATGCTTGCTGCGCTCACCGACTACGTGCGTACCATGAAGGCCGCAACCGTCGGAGCGCTCCGGTAAAACCACCCGAGCTGCCGCGTGCCCGCCTCTGCCGACTGTCTCAATACAGCCGGCATTCGCCGTTACCTTCCTTCTGCCGGGATCCTCTGCCGAGCTCACTTTGTATCGGTTTCAAAAATTCGGCGTTTTAGGACTTCCCCGCAGTCCTCTTTCCTATAGAATGCGCCCGAATTCACTGCGGCGTCGGTGCACTTTCTTCCGACCGAAAGGCACATTCTGTTTCTGCCGCTTTCTTTCATGCAGTCCCGCGCATCTTTGCGGCAGCCCTTGAAGTCTGCCGCCGGCTAACAAACAAGCGGGAGTCTGACGGCTTTTCTTGCCTCAGCCTGCGTCTGCCGGTCGGACGGCGTACTTCAAACGCACGGCCTCTGAGTTGTTTTCAGACCGGTTGCGCCAACGCCCCGTGCAGTCACGCAGTTCTGTCTTTTTCAGGTTCTCTAAGTGACGAATACATTTGCCGCTTTGGGTCTGCCCGAAGCACTGACTGCTGCCGTAGCCGACATGGGCTACGAAACACCGACTCCGATTCAGACTCAGTCGATTCCGAAACTCTTAAAGGGCCGCGACATGCTCGCGGCCGCTCAGACCGGCACCGGCAAGACCGCCGCCTTTGCGCTGCCGATTCTGGCGCAGATGCTCGCGCGCCCGGAAAAACGGACACCTAAGTCCGTAAGAGCCCTGGTGCTTGCCCCGACCCGCGAGCTTGCCGCTCAGATTGACGAAAACATCCGTGCCTATGCGGCCCGTACGGATTTGAAGACGGCACTCGTTTTCGGGGGTGTGAACATTAAGCCGCAGACGGCGGCGCTTGTCAAGGGCGTCGATTTTCTGGTCGCCACGCCGGGGAGACTTCTCGACCACCTCGGGCAGAAAAACGTGACGCTTGAAAACGTCGGGTTTCTTGTGCTTGATGAAGCCGACCGCATGCTTGACATGGGCTTTATCCACGACATCCGCAAGATTCTGAAGTTTCTGCCCGTTAAACGCCAGACGCTTCTGTTTTCCGCCACCTTCAGCGATGAGATCAAGGCGCTTGCCGACACCTTCCTCACCGATCCCCTCACAGTGGAAATTGCGCGCAACAAGGAGAGCACCCTCATTCATCAGGAGGCGCTTGCCATTGCCAAAAAGCGTAAGCGCGAGCTTTTGAGAGACCTCATCGTCGACAACGCCTGGGATCAGGTGCTCGTCTTCACCCGCATGAAGCACACCGCCAACCGTCTTGCCCAGCAGCTTGAAAAAGATGGCATCACGGCAGCGGCCATTCACGGCAACAAGAGCCAGTCGGCGCGCACCAAAGCGCTTGCGGGCTTTAAAAACCACACGATCCGCGTGCTCGTTGCGACCGACATCGCCGCGCGGGGGCTCGATATCGAGGGGCTTCCCCACGTCGTGAATTTTGAACTTCCCGAAGTGGCCGAAGACTACGTACACCGCATCGGCCGCACGGGGCGCGCCGGCATGGAAGGCCATGCCGTAAGCCTTGTGGCACCCGAAGAGCGCGATCTGTTAAGAGCCATTGAAAAGCTCTTAAAGCGCCGCATTGATCTTACAAAGGCAGAAGGTTACGACGGGGAGGTCCCCGAAGACATCGCCCGGGATAACGCCGAGCGCGACAAGGCCCGTGCCGAGGAACTCGCCCGTCTGCGCGAATCCCGCCGCAGGGCCCGGGAACGTAACGGCGAGGCACCGCGCAAAAAGGCCCGGGCCTCGGAAGCGCTTTTAAAGAAAGCCTCTCATGCCGAAACGACGGAAAATCCGGAAGAGCGCTTTGTAAAGAAAGTGGTCCGCAAGGCGCAGGCCGTGAAAGAAAACCGGGGGCAAGAAGCTCAGGCAACCCGCAACGCCCGCGCCGGAACTGCCGACGCAAACCGCCGCGGCCCCCGCAATGACCGGCGTGATCGCACTGAGCGCGATGACGACAATTTCGGCAACCGCAAAGACCGGCAGCCCGGCCGCCGGGGCAGCACCGCCCGCCGGGAGAGCGATCCTTTTGAGCAGCGCCGTCAGACGCTTTCACTGCCGCAGCGCATGCCCGAAGAGGATGTCCGCAGCACAGGGCGCTTCACCCGCAAAAATGACAACCGTTACGGCGAAGGAAACGTCATGGGCCGCAACGGCCGCAAACCGGAAGGCGCCAACGGCAAGAGCCGTTACCGCAAGCCCGACATCGTTTCCACCGTCATGCGTGAAGACGATGACCGTCGCCGCCGCGGCAACGCGTCCTCAGCCCGCCGCAATGATTCGCGCTACGAGTCGGTGAGCTCGAACCTTCCCCCGGGGATGGTTCTCAAGTTCCGCCGCCGTTAAGCGCCCGATACAATCGGGACAAAACCGGAAGAAGCCACCCTGTCCGGGGCGCTTCTCCGGGCGTAGCCATAAGGATGATGTTCATGCCTGTATTTTCGAGTCTCAAAAAAGCGGCCGGTGCCGCGGCCCTTGCGGCACTTTTAACCGCCGCCGGCTGCTCAACACCGCAAACGCCCGCGGAAGACGCCGCCGATGCCGCCGCAGGCGTCCGTCCCGATCTCTCCAAACTCTACGAAGCGCCCGAAAAATTACGCGTGAGCTGCGTCTCCGAGGCGCCGCTTTCGGTGCAGAATACCTTTGAAGCAATTCGCTTTGACTGCCCGCAGCTTGCAGTCAAAGCCAATGTCATTGAGATGTACGACGCCGGCTGGCGCATTGAGGCCGTGGATGTGGGCGAAGACAGCGCCGGCACTGACGGCGTAAAGGCAATGCCGCTCACGATCACGATCCGCAAGATTTTCTGATGCACGGTGCGTGCGCGCGGCATCCTGTTTAAGACAAAAGACAAATTTCTATGACCACAACGATTGAAAAACGCATCAGTGCCGTGCGTAAAGTACTGAAAAAAGCACGGCTTGAAGCGCTGCTTGTCCCCACGGGGGACCCGCACATGAGCGAGTACCTTCCGGAAAACTGGGCTTTCCGCCGCTGGCTCACCGGCTTTACGGGCTCAGCCGGAACGCTGGTTGTCACCACAGAAAAAGCGCTTCTGTGGACCGACAGCCGCTACTGGGAGCAGGCCGCCAAAGAAACCGAAGCGACCGGCATCACCGTGATGGAAAGCGGTGCGGCTGATGTGCCGGACGTGCGCGTGTGGCTGGCAGAAAACCTGCCGGAGAATGCCTCTGTCGGACTTGACTGCAGCACGGTATCGGCTGAACGCCTCAGGCTTCTTGAAAACACGGTCTCTCACCGCGGCATCAGCGTCGTTGATACGGGCAATCTTATCGATAAGCTCTGGACGGACCGCCCCGGGCGCTCTGAAGCTCCCGTTCGGCCGTTTACAACAGCTCAGAAACCGGCTGCCGAAAAAATCGCGGACGTTCGCACGGAGCTTTCTGAGCATAAGGCCGATGCGCTCTTTCTTTCCACGCTTGACGATATCGCCTGGATCACCAATCTCAGAGGCAGTGACGTCCTTCACACCCCGGTTTTCATCGCCTATTTCCTTTTGACGGCTGACAGAGCCGAACTTTTTATTGATACCTGCAAGGTGACAAAGGAAAGCGCCGAGCTGTTCAAAGCCGCGGGCATCACCGTAAAGCCCTACGAAACGGCCGACGCGGCATTAAAGGCGCTCAGGGGCACCGTTCTCTGCGATTTAAAGCGCACCAACGCCAGAGCCGCGGCGCTGCTGACAACCGCTGACGACGTCGTTGTGCTTGACCGCATGCAGCCCACCACGGTCATGAAAAGCCGCAAGACGCAAGCGGAACTCACTTCGCTCAGAGAAACAATGACCGCCGACGGCGTGGCGCTGTGCGAACTCTTTGCGTGGGTGGCCGAGTGCGATGAAACGCACAAGGACATCACGGAAACAGATGTAAGCGACTTTCTGCACGAAGCGCGTGCGAAGATCCCGGGCTTTTTCGATGAGAGCTTTACGACGATTGCCGCTTACGGCGCCAACGCCGCGCAGCCGCACTACACCCCGAAGGCAGGCTCTGCGGCAAAACTCACCGGAGAGTCGCTGCTTTTAGTCGACAGCGGCGGACAGTTTGAAGGCGGCACCACCGACGTCACCCGTACCGTCATCTGGGGCAGGCCCACCGACGCGATGAAGCGCGACTTTACCGCGGTCTTAAGAGGCCATATTGCGCTGGCAACGGCCCGCTTTCCGTTGGGCGCCTACGGCAGCCAGCTCGACACGCTCGCGCGGGCCCCGATCTGGGAAATCGGCGCGGATTACGGTCACGGCACCGGTCACGGCGTGGGTTTTGTGCTTTCCGTTCACGAGGGGCCCGTTCACATCAGCCCCCGGGCACCGCAGTCACCGGAAGCCCGCGTGGTGCCGGGCCTGGTGCTTTCCAACGAACCGGGACTTTACCGTCCGGGACTCTGGGGGATCCGCACGGAAAACCTGGTGACCCCTGTGGCCGCCGACCCCGAAGCCGATGAAATGCAGGCCTTTCTTCACTTTGAAACCCTGACGCTTTGCCCCATTGACTACCGGCTCGTGAAAACGGCGATGATGACGCCCTACGAGATCTGGTGGGTGAATGACTATCACCGCCGTGTGCGTGAGGTTCTGGAAAACCGCGTCTCTCCGAGAGCCCACAAGTGGCTCATGCGGGCAACCGACATCATTTGAAAAAGCTTCAGAAACCCAAGACGCCCGGCAACGGGCGTCTTTCGTTAACCGGCTTCAGACTTTCTCAATTTCGGAACCGGATTCAGCCGTCAAACGCGCGTTAAGAAACGTAAAGCTTTCCGCGGGTTAAAAGCAGGAAAACGCCCTACGCCTTAAACTCTTTCGTTATTGCGAATTTTTGAAACACCTTTCGTGCACGAGAACCTTACCCAAAGGATGCCGTGCGCCTTAAATCCGACAACGCCATGCCGTTAACTGTGTCTCTGCCCCTGCGTTCAACCCTTGTTGCCGTTGGTGCCGGTCTTCTTTTACTTGCCGGCTGTACGGATAAAAAACCGGCCGTCAAAACGGTGGCGCCGCTTGAGGTGACCGTGCTCTCAGCGCAGCCCTCGGAAGAATCGCTCTGGCTTGAGTCGCTCGGGCGCGCGGAAGGCGCCGAGGAAATCAGTATTCAGGCGCAGGTCACCGGGACTCTGGAAAAAATCGGCTACAGGGAAGGTGAATCCGTCAAAAAAGGACAGGTCCTTTTTGTGATTGACCAGGATCCCTACATCGCAGCCCTGGAGTCAGCCAAAGCCACCGTCCGGCAACGCAGCTCTGAACTTAAGCAGGCCGACCGTGAAGCCCGGCGGTATGCGCAGCTTTGGGCCGCCAAGGCCGTAAGCCGCAAAGAGTACGATGATGCGGCAAGCGCCGCGGACATTGCCCGTGCGTCGTTGAGACAGGCCAAAGCCGCTCAGAAAGACGCCGAGATTAATCTTGCCTATACCACGGTGACGGCACCTTCAGACGGCACGGCAGGCCGCTCGCTCGTCAACCTCGGCGCGCTTGTCACGTCGGGCACCACGCAGCTTGCGACCCTTTCGCAGCCCGAAAGACTCAGGGTCACCTTTACGCTTTCAGAGCGCGACATCGAGCAAAGCCGCATTACGCTTAATAACCCCGTGCGTCTTTTTGATCCCTACGGAAAAGAAATCGAAGGAAATCTTGACTACGTGAGCCGCGAAATCAATTCTGAGACGGCAACCCGCACGCTGCGCGCGAGGATTCTTTCCAAAACCGATGTACTGCCCGGTCAGTACGTACATGTGCAGCTTGAGCGCGAGAAACTCAAAAACGTTTTTCGGATTCCGCAGCAGGCCGTGCTGCAGCGCCCCGACGGCACCTACCGCGTCTACGTGAACGTCAACGGCAAAGCCCTTTCCCGTGACGTCACGGTGGGCACCTGGAAGGAAACCGACTGGATTGTCCTCACGGGACTCAAAGCCGGAGACGAAGTGATTCTTGACAACCTGCAGCGCATCAAGGAAGGCAGTCCCGTCAAAGCGACCGTCACCCACCCCGTAAGGACCGAAGCGAAGATTCCTTACGGCATCCGGATCGACCATTCCGACATCGATAAGCTCTGATGAAGGAGTGATGCAATGCTGAGTCAGTTCTGCATCCGCCGCCCGATTTTTGCCGCGGTTTTATCCATCCTCATCGTGCTTGCCGGGCTCGTGTCCCTGCAGGTGCTGCCCGTGTCGCAGTACCCCAACATCACGCCGCCCTCGGTGATGGTTTCAACTTCCTACGAAGGCGCCAACGCCCAGGCCCTCGCCCGAACGGTTGCGGCACCCATCGAAAATCAGCTCTCCGGCATCGAAGGCCTCATCTACTACACGACCTCGATCCGCGCCAACGGCGACGTGCGCATTCAGTGCGTCTTTGACGTGGGCACCGACCCCAATGACGCGATGCTCGAAATCAACAACCGCGTGCGAAGTGCCGAACGCAGTCTTCCAGACGCCGTCCGACAAAACGGCGTAAACGTCAGAAAGCGCTCCAACGAGTCGCTGATGACAGTGGTCTTTACCTCGCCCGACGGTTCCATGACCCCGACTCAATTGGCTGACTACGCGCTTTTAAACGTGGTGGATTACCTTAAGCGTCTGCCCGGGATCGGTGACGTCTCCGTCTTCGGCAACACCCAGAGCGCCATGCGTATCTGGATGGACCCCTTAAGAATGGCCAAGATGAAGGTGACGCCGGAGGATATTGACAAAGCCGTCACCGACAAAAACCAGGAACGCGGCGCAGGCCGCATCGGTACGGCGCCCACGCCCGCCGACCAGAAACTCTTTTACACCACCCGCACCCACGGTCAGCTTTTAACGCCTGAGCAGTTCGGGGGCATTGTCTTAAGGGCGGACGAAAACGGCCATATCGTGCGTCTGCGCGATGTGGCGGTGACCGAGGTCGGCAAAAGAAGCTACGAATTCTTAAACGTCTTTCAGGGTAAGCCCTCCATCACCGTGGGCGTTTACCTGCAGTCCGGCGCCAACGCCATGGCAGCGGCCAAGGAAGTGAAGGCGGAACTTGCGCGTCTGGAAAAACAGTATCCGGCCGGTAAAGTCGAGCACCAGATCACCGATGACACGACGGTCTTTGTGCAGGCTTCGCTCACCGAAGTTTTTAAGACCCTCATTGAAGCCGGTATTCTCGTGCTGCTTGTGGTCTTTCTCTTCCTGCAGAACTGGCGTGCCACCCTTATTCCCATGCTTGCGGTTCCGGTGTCTCTGATCGGCACCATGGCAGGTCTCTGGCTTTTCGGGTTTTCTCTGAATACGCTCACGCTTTTTGCCATGACGCTTTCCATCGGCATTGTGGTCGATGACGCCATTGTGGTGCTGGAAAACGTTGAGCGCCTGATGACGCACGAAGGACTCGGCCCCTTTGAAGCCGCACAGAAAGCCATGCGGGAAGTGGCCTCTGCTCTTGTTGCCATTGTGCTCGTACTGTGCGCGGTCTTTGTGCCGGTCGCCTTTTTGGGCGGCATGGCAGGGGAACTCTACAAGCAGTTTGCCGTGACGGTTGCGGTGTCGGTCGCGATTTCAGGCTTTGTGGCGCTCACCCTTACCCCCGCGCTTTGCGCCGTCATTCTCAAAAAAGAAGAACCGAAAAAAGGACGCTTTTTCACGGCTTTTAATAAGGGCCTCTCCAAGCTCACTTTCGGCTACCTGCAGTGCGTGAAGTGGGCTCTTCACTGGCGAAGCATCGCGGCCGTCGTTTTAATAGCGGTGACCGTTGCCTGCTGGCAGATGATCGAACGCACGCCCACGAGCTTTGTCCCGAGCGAAGACCAGGGGATTCTGCGCATGACGATGACGCTTCCGGAAGGTGCATCCTTTGCCCGCACACGTGCCGAAAGTGACGCCATGCGGCAAAAGATTCAGGCAGAGCTCCCCGGCCTTGACACAGTGCTTGTGATGACCGGCTTTGACACGCAGGGCGGCGACATCCGCCCTAACGCAGCCACCTTCATCATTAAGCTCAAAAACTGGAACGACCGTACGATATCGGCCGACGAAGTACTCGCCAAACTCAGAGTAATCGGTGCTACAAGCAAAGAATCGGTGACGGTGGCCTCGCTTCCCGCGCCGATCCGGGGCTTGGGTTCCTCAAGCGGCTTTTCAGGCTACATCCAGTCCCGCGGAAGCGACGACGCTCTGATGCTGCAGCGCGTCACCGAGGATTTCCTCGCGCGTCTTGCGGAACGCCCGGAACTCACCGGCCTCAGGCACTTCGTGCGCGCAGAGTCGCCCCTTATTCAGGTCGATCTTGATGACGTGAAGGCCTCGCAGCTCGGGATTACCTCAGACAACGTCTATTCGACGCTCACGGCGTTTTTTGCCGGTTCCTACATCAACAATTACACCCGTAACGGCCGCATCTACCGCGTGATCATGCAGGGCGAAGACCGCTACCGCCTCACCCCCGAAGATCTCGGCAAGGTTTGGGTGCGCTCCGACACCACCGGTGAAATGGTGCCCCTGTCTGCCGTTCTCACGGTTAAGCGCACCTCGGGCCCCGAGAGCCTTGCGCGTATGAACGGGTATCTCGCAGCGCAGTTTGTGGGCTCGGCCGTTCAGGGGGTTAGTTCCGGCGAAGCCATCCGGATCGTTGAAGAAAGCGCGCAGGAATACCTTCCCGAGGGCTACGCCGTTGAGTGGACGGGCCAGGCCTGGCAGGAAAAACGGATCGGCGCGTCTTCCACGACCGCGTTTATCTTCGGCATGATCATCGTGTTTCTGATTCTGGCGGCTCTCTACGAGCGCTGGTCGCTGCCGATTGCCGTGGTGCTTGCGGTTCCCTTTGCCGTGCTCGGGGCCCTCGTTTCGCTGTGGATCCGCGGTTTTTCCAACGACATCTACTTTCAGATCGGGCTGCTGGTGTTGATCGGACTTTCAGCCAAAAACGCCATTTTGATCGTGGAATTTGCCGCACAGAAAATGCACGAGGGGTTAAGCCCCTTTGATGCCGCAATTGAAGCGGCGGGCTTGAGACTGCGGCCGATTCTGATGACGTCGCTCGCGTTTGTGATGGGTATCGTCCCGCTTGTATTTGCCACGGGCGCAGGTGCCGGGGCCCGTCACTCCATGGGGACGGGTGTTTTCGGCGGCATGATTGCCGCGACCTTTATCGCGACTATCTTCGTGCCGGTCTTTTTCACCTGGTTTGTCAAGCGTAAGAAGGCTCCTGAAACGGTCTCGCACATGGAAAATGAGCCGAAGAAACCGCTTTTCTGAGGCCACGATCCATGATCCCGGCGGCACGGACAAACCCGTGCCGCCTTTTTTTGTAATCCGCCAAGGCGCAGACTAAGACGCTGGCAAAGAGTGTTTCCGTACTTGTTTCGCGCACCGCATTTTTGGCATAGAATCATTGCATCTTGAAATTACAAAAAACAGGGAACAGTTTTTATGTACAAGCGTCTCCTGGTGCCGACCGACGGCTCGGAACTTTCTCTTGATGCGGTCCGCGGTGCGGCTTCCTTTGCAGAGGCCATGCACTCTGAAGTGGTGCTCATCACCGTGATTGAACCCTACAGCTACACGTCTCTGAGCGAATACCGCCCGGAATCGATCGATGACTACGATGAACGCGTTCGCACGGTCGCTGAAGAGCGCCTTGCCGAAGCCCGCGCCATTCTTGAAGAAAAAGGCATCAAAGTGCAGACGCTTTCGGTGAAGTCTTTTTCGCCGGCGGAAGCCATTATGGACGCGTGTTCCGAAAAGGGCTGCGACTGCGTGTTTATGGCCAGCCACGGCCGCAAGGGCATTGCCGCAGTCCTTCTCGGTAGTGAAACCCAGAAGGTGCTCACGCATTCGAAAGTCCCTGTGATGGTCTACCGTTAACCGCGGTTTTCTGCGACAATCGCATACGCACTTAAAAAAGCGCCGGCGGAAGGAACTCTCTTTTCGCGCGGCGTTTTGTTTACCCGCATTTTTTAACGACAGGAATTCACAAAAATGGCATTCGGTGATGATCTGAAAGTCGAAATGGACGCAGCCAATCTTTACCGTGAGGAAATGATCACGGACCGCAAGATGGGCGTCATTCATGTGTTGACGCCGGTGACGGCTCAGGGAGAGAAGGACACGGCCCGCGCCTGCATTTTCACCGGTGAAGTGCAGATCATGACGCAGATGGGGCCGCTGCCGATTTCTTTTGAAATCAAGGCTGCAAACCTTGAAGAAGCCGTGAAGCTTTACGGGGAAGCCGCCAAAAAGGGTGTGCAGGAGACGATTGAAAAAATGCAGCAGCTTCGCCGTGAGGCGGCAAGCAAGATCGTCACCCCCGGCACCCCCGGCTTCGGCGTCCCGCCGGCCGCCGGCACGGGCGGTATTCAGATGCCCTGATATTTTCCTTATGAGACTTTTCGGCTGTGACGATAAAGGACGCTTTTCCCGGTCAGCCCTTTACCCGGGCTGACTTTGAAAAAGCCGAAAAAGTTCTGCTGCGTGACGGACGGCTTTTTAACGCCGTCGTCACGCGGGTTACCCTCGCCGGGCGTACCTGGACGGTCAAAGACTTTTCAACGCGCCCCTTCTTCGTGCGTCCCTTCGGGCGCTTGCTTTTGGCACGCGAACTCAAGGCCGCGCATTATGTGGCCGACATCGACGGCTTTGCTGCAGAAGCCTTCAGACTCGATGAAAACGCCGTGGCGCTTACCTTTATTCCTGGCAAAACCCTTGCCGAACTTCCCCGTGAGGAAGTCACCCCGGCCTTTCTGATCTGCCTGGAAGAACTCATCAAAAGCATGCACCGCGCCGGAATCGTGCATCTGGACATCCGCAGTAACGGCAACGTGCTGATGCGGCCTGATAAAACCCCTGCCGTCATTGACTTTCAGTCAGCGCTTGCCACTACCGGCATGCCCGCGTGGCTCAAAAAATCGCTCGAAGCACTTGACATGAGCGGAGCCTACAAAAAGTGGAAGATTTTTCAGCCCGATGCGATGGGCGAAAAACGCGAAGCCGAACTCACCCGCATCAACCGCTGGCGGCGTCTCTGGCCGTTTAAGGGCTACTTCGGTCTTCCCCGCAGAAAATAATCCGACTGATACGGCCTTTGGGCCGCCGTTTTTTCCCGACAACGAAAAAACCGACTGCTGAGGCATCACTCAGCAGCCGGTTTTCGGGATCGTCAGCGCTCGCACAGCGCTGGGATACAGCAAGGATTAACGAAGCTTCGTTTCCTTGAAGAGGACGTGCTTGCGGGCAACCGGATCGAACATGTTGCGTTCGAGCTTACCCGTGGAGGTCTTCTTGTTCTTCGTCGTAGTGACGAAGTAACCCGTCCCTGCGGACGATTCCATCTTAATTTTTTCGCGTGCACCCTTTGCCATGGTTCAATCTCCTGTCAGGTTAGATTTCGCCGCGGGCGCGCAGATCCGCGAGAACCGCATCAATACCGATCTTGTCGACAGTGCGAAGACCAGCCGTCGTCAAACGCAGGCGGACCCAACGGTTTTCACTTTCGACCCAGAAACGACGATACTGCAGGTTCGGCATGAAACGACGCTTGGTCTTGTTGTTCGCGTGCGAGACTTGATGGCCGACCATCGGCGCCTTGCCGGTGACTTGACACACTCGTGCCATCGCTAACTCCCGTAAAAAGTTGATTAAAAACGCTTCACGCCTCGCCGATATCCGGGCGTGAGCGCGAAAACTGAAAGACGATGATTATACGACAAAAATCCTCCTCTGCCAAACCTCTGATTTCTCAGGCAGAAGAGAAGCCCGCCGCGGGCGCTCCATTTGCATAGTGCGCCCTCACCGCGAAGGGCGCATTCTACACTGTCGCGCGCCTGTGCGTTTGTGAGCCGCCGGCGTTTTTCTTCTACACTTTCGCCAACACACAAATTTACAGAGCAACCACTGCCATGCAGATCATTCTTGCCCAGCCCCGCGGTTTTTGTGCGGGCGTCACCCGCGCGATTGCGATTGTCGAACGTGCGCTTGCCGTCTACGGCCCTCCCATTTACGTGCGTCACGAGATCGTTCACAACAAAACCGTGGTGGAGCGGCTCCGGGAACAGGGTGCGGTCTTTGTGGAAGATTTAAGTGATGTGCCTGACGGCGCCACCCTTATTTTTTCCGCGCACGGCGTACCGGTTGCGGTGCAGCAGGAAGCGGAAAAACGGGGCTTCCGGATTTTTGACGCCACCTGCCCCCTTGTCACGAAGGTTCACCGCGAAGTGATCCGCATGAGGCAGCAAAACCGCCGCATCATCATGATCGGTCACGCCGGGCACCCGGAAGTCGAGGGCACGATGGGGCAGGTCAAGGACGGCATCACGCTCGTGCAAAGCCCGGCGGAAGTGAAAAACCTTCCGGCAACACTTGACCCCTCCACCCTTTCTTATGTCACGCAGACCACGATTTCCGTGGATGACGCCCGCGATGTGATTGATGCGCTCAAGCAAAAGTTCCCCGGCATCGCAGAACCCAAAAAAGCCGATGTCTGCTACGCCACGCAAAACCGTCAGGATGCGGTAAAGGCGCTTGCCGCCCGCGTGGACCTTGTGCTTGTGATCGGATCGACCACGAGTTCGAACTCCACACGCCTGCGTGAGGTGAGTGAACGGTGCGGCGTGAAGGCCTACCTCGTTGACAGTGCCGAACACATTGACCGCGCCTGGCTTACCGGCGTTGAAAAAGTCGGCATCACCGCCGGAGCCTCCGCGCCCGAAGCCCTGGTTCAGGGGGTTGTGGAAATGATTCAGAAAGAGTTCGGTGCCCAAAGCGTCACAACGCTTGCGGCGGCCGCGGACGAAAACGTCGCCTTTCCCATGCCCAAGGGCCTGTGGCAGAGCGACCTTGATGAAGCGCGCTCACAAAAGAATTAACCTTAGTTCCCGCCCAAATGTTGTTACTACACATTTGGGCGGTTTTTAATGGGGATGTAAGGTTTTCAGTGCTCAGTATCGCTTCAAGTGTGATCCCGGTGAAAGCAGGCGGGGTATGTGCGGTGTTTTCCATGTCCATCACGGCCGTTGCGCCCTCCTGAGTTCCTCTTCCCATTCCGTGGGTACCAAAACTCAGACAGGTTTCTTATGTTTTCTGCGCCATGCGACTTTGTGTCTACGGCACCGTACTCCTATAAATTTGGTCCTTCGTCAGGTACTGCCCTGCTTACTATGACCGTTGCTGACTACTCACGGCAAGCTTTACTCCGACAATGCTGTTGCATTGAAGTCCGTGAGTCCTCCTCGGGTAAGAACGCGTTCTTTCCCACCATGTACCTGCTGCATTTACACCTCGGATTCCGTGTAGCTTCGGGCTTCATCTTGTTTAGCAGACTTACCCATCTTCAAATGCCTTATGCAGTTTCTGTACGTCAGGTCAGTGGTTTGCCTCCAGCTTCCTTCAGATCCCGCCTCGCGGCGGACACCCTTGCTCTTGGCTATGTGCTTGGTGCTACCCCCTGCACTCGGGACTTTCACCCGTTAGAACGCGCTCATGCCGAGCGCACTAAAATATAGACTGGTTTATCCGGCCTTTTTTATTGGGCTACGCAATGGCAACCGCAAAGAAGAAACCGGCCGCAAAGCGTAAGACCGGACGGCCCACCAAGTACACGAAAGAGCTCGCAGACAAGATCTGCATGTTGTATACGACCAACAGTATTGAGGCTCTCAACCGTGGCGTTCGGAAGGTAGTCAAAACTCGAACCTTGTTTCCGCATGAAGAATCCGCCAAGAAGCTGATTTACTTGGCACTTCAGCGCATTATGGAAAAATGGAAGCTGCCTGTTCGTGCTTGGAGTGAAGCCATGCCGGTGTTTGCAGCCATGTACGGTGAGCGATTTGCCGCTGGGCAGGCTTAATTGCCGCGGAGTACTGAAACAGTGTTTCAGCATAGCAGTTGCAGTGTTACAACTTAAGGAGACGAAACTGCGATTTTTCCGGTAGCGGCGCGCCGCTGCATAGCCGCCCCCATGGGGGCGGCTATGCAGCCCTCCCATGCCGCCGTCGTACCCTGAATCATCGCATTACCACTGATAGAAAAATTGGGGCTTGACAGCCCCGAAGTACC